>Ga0208643_1001133_pt1 | contig 15601 bp, 35 predicted proteins | sample VirMetDEL_Nov_12_FD_184516 | JGI IMG/M metagenome (GOLD analysis project Ga0208643, IMG submission 184516) | Aqueous microbial communities from the Delaware River and Bay under freshwater to marine salinity gradient to study organic matter... | ecosystem: Environmental > Aquatic > Marine >... | reverse complement strand
TCATTATCTAGTTTTTCTTTTTCTTTTAATTGTTCTACTATTTTTTCCCATTCATCTTTACCAATATACATTTGAAAAGCTGTTAACGTTCCTTGAGCTAAACTTGCGTTAGCCTGTATTTCCGTTATCAACTGCTTGATTACATTAGTTAATGCTTGTACTTTGTTCTGCAAGACCTCTGTCTTACTTTGTTTCTGTCCTTTCATATTTTTGTTTTATTTTCTACCATATATCTTCAAAGTCCTCTCCTTCATTAGCTTTCGAGTAATCCGTCGAGCGAATAGCAAAGAAATCGGTATGAGTATGCCCCCCGGTAAGATGATAGAACCAATCAAGATTGCCTGCTGCTTCTTTGTCATACGCGAAATACGAACCCAAGTCAATGTAACCAAGTTCCACAAGTTTTTCATTTGTTCTTTTCTTTATAAAGTGTTTTAGATCATTTGACTTTATACCCTCTATATCACCCATCTCAAACATTTTGTCAATATACTTAGTTTCGAGTTTTACCATTGTCTCTGCTGCAGTAATGATATCTTCTCTACATAAATGTAATAGCTGATCATTCTCACTGCACATATCTCTAAACAATTTACAACCCATTTTACTATGTAGAGACTCGTCTCTTACAGACCATTTCATTTGTTGACCTATACCCTTAAGCAAGTTTCTTAATTGAAAAGAATATAGAACAGCAAAAGCAGAATAAAGGCTAACGCCTTCAGCAAAGGCAGAAAATACAGCCAAGCTTTTACCAATACCAACTTCATTATTACCATCATAGGCAACAAGGTTATCAAATCTATCCGCCGTAGCCGGCTCATGAAGGAACGCTTCATAATCTTCTAGTTTTAATGTTTCATTTAAATAACTATATGCTACAGCATGTACAGTTTCTTGAGACCCAAACATCATAGCCATTTGTTTGATCTCGTGTTTAGGAAACCAACTCACTACGTTTTGAGTCCAGTAATCTGACACTGCACATTCTGTTTGAGCAAAACCTAGTAGAATATTTCCTACCAGGTGTTTCTCTTTTTCATTAAGCTTTTCATTCCAATCTTTGATATCACTTTGCATTGATATCTCGGTGTGTAACCAAAAAGCTTGGGCTTGCTTTAACCAACCCTCTGTATAATACTCAGGGTATTCAAACGGTTTATACGCTACGCGCTCATCAAACAATCCCATTATTTATAAACTTCTAAAGCTAAGTCTATAAACGGTAAATAAAGTACGTGTGTAGTACTCTCCGTTTCTTCATATGATCTAAAACCCAGTAGCACTCCTGGGTAAAGGCCTATAGATAGGCTCCAACTGTTTTGTTCTTCATCCATAACATTTTATATTATATTTATCTTGTAATTTTACTATATCTTTAAATTTAATAAAGCCTTTGTTCTCAAAAGACCACTTAGCAAATTTAGCTATCTGTCTCTCAGCATATTTTTGCTTTGCTATTTTCTTCGAGAGTCTAGGATCAACCTTATTGTTTCGTCGCATTCCTTTTGATTTTGAGGTTTATATAATGTAAAAGGACCTATCTTACTTTCTGTTAAAAGCTTTTTAAACATTTTCCATCTAAGTGGAAATGACTCATTGGCTCGGCCTTTTGTTTCTATTATAAAGCCTTTACCAACAAAATCGGGAGTATATTTTATATTAAGTATTTTCTTTTTACCTCTATTTTTATATTCTCCTTTACCATTTCCACATCTTTCATATGACTCAAATGGAAAATCAAAAGCCTCTTGCAGTTCAAACGTTTCACCTTCATATAATGCTTTTATCTTAGCTTTCTTTAGTGCCATATACATATATCGCTCTAATCCTGAAGCAAAGTTAATACCATCATAAGAGATCTTTCTTGATTGTACAGGCCCTTTTTTTCTTTTATAAGATTTCTTCTTCATTTACTTGTATTAGTTTTATCATTGCCTCTTCGATTTCATCTTGTAAGCAATGACGTGCTGATTCTAGATACAGTATTGCATCCATTAATTCTTCTTGAACATCAACTATAAACCTTGACAAGTCTTTCTTTTGACCTTCAATCTCTTGCATCATTGTAGCTCCATATTTCTTTTGACCTATTAAACTACGTTCGTCCATCTTCCTCAGTACGTCTTGTACTATCTTATCCTTTGTTTTAATCTGCATCTTTAACAAATGTTCCGTTAATCATTTTACCTGTTCTCTTATTTATAACATTATAAGCACTATCAATACAAGACTCTATATCAAAGCCTTCTTGATGAGCTAAGTTTGTTAATACAACAACCATATCACCTATTGCATCGATAATTTCAGGTCTATCTTTTTTTAGTAAAGCTTTTGCAAGCTCACCAGCTTCTTCCATTAACTTGACATATTGTGTATGTGAGTTACCTTTATCATATATACCTCTATCTTTAGCCCATTTACGTATTAGATCGAATCTTTCTAATTGTTTTGGATTATGCTCTGGATTAAAAAAAGCTTCGTAAAAAGCTTTGTTGTATATGTAACTTCGAGTATCATTATACATCGAGGGTTTAGCATTTTTAACTATCCAAAGTACATTATCTTTAGTTACTTCAAACTTATAACCCTGTGGGGTTTTCCATTTTAATCCTATATTATCCATTAAATGTCCTTTTAATTTATTAATGGGTACAGGAAATGTTGAGGTTTGTTCTGTTGGGTTTATTTTCATATTTGATTTAAATAAATTTTTATATAATGTTCTATCTTTCTTATAGCCGTAAGACTGTTGAAGTTCTATTTCGCGATCTGATATATAATCTATATCTTCTGATTGCTCAAGAACTTCATACTCTCCCTCCTTGTAGCCTTGTACAAGGGTAACTCTGTTATTAAGATTACATGTTACCCCTATCTTTTTACCTGGTATGTGGTATAAATAATACATAATTTATAATTTGTTATTATACAAGTGCATGTTATGCGCATGGTGGTAATACCAACCTGTTTCAATAGACAGTCTGTCTGCAACCATCTCTTGCAATGATGCAAATTGATACTGATCATTGCAGAAACCGTACCAGATGTCATTAGAACGCATATATACGGACATACAGAGCTTATTGTTTATAATACTAAACTGTACCGCGTAAGTACAAGGTGTATCTTTTTTAAACTTGTTATGCTCTTTAGCATCATATATACTTATAGCTGCGTGTCTTGTATCTGGATTTTCTCTTAGTTTATTAACAACATATTCCAATTGGTCGTTACGTTTCCATTGATAACCATAGTTGGAGTTTACATTGCCGCGCTCATCAGCCATACGTTCCCATATAGGTGGTACTTTACCATAAAGTTCAGCTAGTTTATCAACACTAGGATCACCAGACAGATACCAAGACCATTCAGCAGCAGCGTATTTCTTGTTCCAGTTACGCTGTACATTTGTTATTGCTTTATCTGAAGGATTATCTATGTAAAAACCACAATTAAATATAGCTTTAGTATCACCAAAGTCTATACCGTGTTGTAGTATTTCATCTAATACAGATTCATAAGCTTCATTTGCATTATTATATCTTGTTTTCATTATCTTTATTTCTTTTGTTATAATAGTATTTACAGTATTCGAATATCTTTACCCATATCTCTGTTTTACCGTAAGCCTCTGGGTCTCTATATGTTTTACCATTATTTGTTATGTCTATATACCATTTTATATATGACTTAGCATACGGTGCAATATAGATGTTATTATTAATACACCAATAGTAAGCATTCCAGTCTTCTGTTTCGTAACCTGGATTGCCCATATCTATCTTAGCTTTCTTACCCATTATTCCCAAGGCATTTTATCGTCGCCTACGTTTATCTGTTCATGTGGAATAAAACAACCTGACTTAGGTTCCCATTTGAAATGTGCTTCAGCTCCGTTTTCACCAAGGTTTTGAAACTTAACTTTTAAAACTTTTGCTTTAACTGTTTTAGCTTCGTAATCTCTGTGAACTAATAAGCCATGATAACTAGCGTCATACCATTCACCACCGCCCTTTATATTGTACATAGTAGGTTCTTCAATCTTACCTTCTTTGTCTTTGTACATTTTAGTTGGGTGAGCAACTACAAATACAAGTACATCGTACTTTTTAGCAAACGTTTCTATCTTAGTTAGATATTCCATTGTATAACGATTAACGTCTTCTGTCTTACAATCTACGTCTCTAACTTTATTAAATGGATCAATAACCAAGCATTTAATACCTTTACGTTTAACAAGCTCAGCGCCTTTACGTAGCACTGATTCTAATGTATATCGTTCCATATCAATATGGAAGTAGTTAGTATTACAATGATCTGCAATTTGATTCCATTTATCACTGTTAATATCTGCCGACGTTGGCATACCTTGCCAAGTCTTACGCATTAACTTGTGAGCATGTAGATATGTTGGTACATTTTCCGGAGATGCAAAAGCTGTTTTCCAGCCATAGTTAGCATTGTAGCCGATAACCATTTGATCCACGAAATCTGACTTACCTGAAGACGGTATCCCAGTGACAGTAATAAACTGACCAGTGTACGTCGAAAAAATATCATCAAAGTTTTGTAAACCAATTTGAAAGCCAGGCTTAAAACCATTACGAACAAAGTCCGTGACTTCATCTTCGATATCCCTGAACGTTGTAACATTCTCCAGCGGTACTGGCTTTGATCTCGATATACGCTCTGATAATTTTTCTTTTCCATATTTTAATAAATATTCATTAGCATCTTTGCAGTCATCAAATGTAGCTATAAAGCATACTTCTGATCCTAGCCTACGAATAAGTTCAGTTTGTAACGCTTGACCTGCTTCGTCTGAATCTACGGCTAAAATAACTTTCTCCTTGTCTTCGAAATAATCTATACAATTGTCTAAATAATCTAAGTTGTTAGTATTAAGTGTTGCTCCGTTTGGAACTGATATAGCATTAGGTATACCTGCTTCATGCAAAGCCAACACATCCATTTCTCCTTCGGTTATAACACAATACTCATAACCTACTATACTATTTATATTATAGAATACTTTTTCAGCACCCTTATATAATTTAAAGTTCTTTCTTCCATCACGATACTTAACATTTATAAGTTGATCGCCCATGAAATAATTGAACTTTATAACATTCTCGGTTTTACCGGTCTGAGGCATATATTCAGGACCCTCACCAATTTTTAGATCAGTGAGAGTCGACTGAGATATACCACGAGTTTCAAACCATTTCAATACCTTATCGTTCAAGCCAAAACTTTTACCTGGATATTCAGGGTCTGGTTGTGTAGGTCTAACGTAATCTCTTTCGCTAGCTCCTTTGCGTTGATAAGTATGTAACTGAAATGATGTGTTACAATTATGACAAGTACCGAGACCCCGTTCCCAATCATAAGACGCACATTTAGCCTTTTGATTCTTGGGTTTCCTGTTATGAGAACATAAAGGGCATATACCCTGTTTTTTGCCCTCTTCAAGCTTATGTTGATTGAACTCGTCAATCAAAAATCCATTGATCTCTATCTCTTGCATTCAATTTAATTTAATAATTAATCACCATCTCTACAGCTTGGGCATATATCACAAAAGTTGTATTCCTCTTGTGACATATTCCGCCCACACATCTCACACTCCATTAAAATGGTAGATCATCTACTGGTTGAGCAACTGGTGCCGCTTGTTGAGGTTGATCCTCTCTTGGAGCAGCTGCTACGTTTTCACCATTGGTCCATACTACTTGAACATTGCCTAAATAGTTTTTAGCTACTTTAGCTTCTCGTTCTTCTTTAGACTGAGCTACAACAATAGGCCCTTGATTACCGAACTGATCCGGCTCATCATTTATAGTTATTGTTATAGGTAAATACTTACCTTTTTTACCTTCGATAATCTTTGATTTATCGATATTATTAAGGTTGATACTTGCTTTAATTATACTCGCCATATTTAATTATTTATTAAGGTTACTAAATTTCTCATTTGATTTACACTACTATTTGTCTGTCTTCTAAAGTTATCAAATGCCTTGTGATAAGGATGTAGATTGTCTCTTGAATTATTATTAGTATAAAAGTTTTCGTTATTAGCTTTAAATTTTTTGCCTGAAATACTGCAGGTCTTCATCTTTGGTCTAGCCATGGTTTATAAGGTTTTATTAATAAAATATTGAGTAGGGTCAAAGCCTTCAGACTTATAAAACAATTCATAAGCCTCTACTGCTCTTTCGACTTTGTCCTTACCCTTTTCATAAAATTGTGGTGAGCAGTCAAATATTCCTATTTGGCTTGAAGCTTTATCTATTGCTATAAATAACATTTCATAACCAAATAGTTTACTATAAATATAAGCTTGACTATCATAGTTGTACTTAGAAGCTGACCATTTAAACTGTTGAATATCTGCTGTAGTTTTTAAATCTATTATCAGCTTTTCATCATGATTAATTATATCAGCTTTGCCTTTCCAATTATGACCATTAAGCTTTGTAATGCCTGGGACTTCGTACTCTACATTATTACCTCTAATAAGATCATAACAAATTTTATTCTCTAACATTTTATCTGTTAGTTTTTCTATTTGATCAACCTCATGCTGTAATAAGCATAGCTCTCCACCAGACATCTCCCTGTATGCCTTTGTGTTTCTAGTAGTTGCCTCTATTATCTTAAACTTTTTAAGTTTATCTGGTTCTAGAATAGCTGTATGGAAATAACCACCTACTAAAAACGCTGGTCTAGGCTCTAAAGCCTTACCAAGACTCAGAGGGTTTTTAAGTAAAGTCCCGACATCAGAGTTACTTAAGTACTGTTTTCCAAAAGCACCGTAGTAATGTTCATCTTCTCGTAACTTTTTAATCACCTCTTCTTTATTCATATTATAGTGTATTTAATGCTCCTTCTATTTCTTCAGATAGAGCATACTTAGCCTTTATGGCTGATACTTTACCGCCTGCCGTTACATATTGAACCGCTTTTTCAAAAGCTGGATCTTTCTTAGACGTTAAAGTTGGCTTCTTAGGTTGGAATTTCTTCTTACCATGATCATTGGTTGCATCTGCATCCGCTGTGTCGTCTATTAAGAATAGATTACCTAACGCATACTTTTTGCCATAACTCGACGCGCTACCATATTGTTGAGGTACTTGCATACCTTTCTGGTTTAAATCTACACCTACAATAGCTTGCGCTGTAATTTGGCCTTTCCCATCACTTAGTGATGCTGTTGTTTTTATAACAGGTTTATCACTTGGGGATATTAGCTCTTCATTAATTGTAACTGAGACACCTAGCTCCTTTAAAAAGGGTTTTGTAGCTTCGAGAATGTCTTCGGCTGATCTGAAGTTATATTTGCCGAAGGAATTAAATCTAGATTTTTTAGATTTAAATTTTGTTTGAATTTCTATTAACTTATCGTTTAAAGTCATAATATTTGGTATTTGGTATATCTATATAATTACATATAAATATATAGTTTTACATTTTAACTTACAGGTAGTCAAGCACTTGTGAGTGATCTACATTATTTATTAACCTGTCTACTGCTTGTCTTTTTATCTCTGAGACACGCACATAATTACTAACACCTGGTATTTTTAAAATAGATGCTATTTGCTTGGCTGAATGCTTTTCGCAGTCTAATCCATATGATAGTCTTAATACTTCATACTCTTGATTTTTAAGATGCTTTTGCATTAAACCTTTCAAGTATAAGTTTAGTAATTGTATGTTATATGGCTCAGAACTATCTTCTATTTGGTGATACATGCTTTCTTCTTCATTTTTAACAGGTTTATCTATGCTTAAAAATATAGAGTTAAAAAACATTTGTACCATAGCTTTGTCTTTTGTAGACCTCATTTCGTTTAGCTTGTGTTCTGGTATTCTTATGTTGCCTCTGTGTCTGTCTATTCTTCTGCGTATTGCTCCTTTAATTCTTTTACTGAAAAAAGATTTTAAAGACTTTTCAATGTCTTCTTTTTCGTTTAGTATTTCCCAGTTAAGCTTGTCTACAGCTCTAACTAAAGCTTCATTACCAATTTGTAGTAGATCTAAAATGCTTAATACACCTGATGCGTGTCCTGCTGTTGAAAATTTCCTTGCCATAGACTCAACTAGTGGCATAAATTTAACAATTAACTCGTCTCTAGTGTACTCATCCCAAAATAAACCTTCTAAATTATTGATAGATTTCTTTACATCTTCTTTGTATCTGATGTAATTTTGAATGTTATACTTCTTCATTTAAAAGTTTTTTTTCATTTTTTAATGACTCGTTTAAATTTCTTTGAACTGTTCTTGTAGAGCAATTAAGTAAACCAGCTACTCTACTCCATGTTATTTTTTTACCAAGCTCGTTAAGATCTAACATGCATTGGTATATTGATTCTTGATCTACCATATTTTTTCTACCTATTAATTTTCCTACAATCTTAAGCTTCTCACTAACGTCTAACATACAAAAGTCTTTAAATATAACTTTACGTAGCTTATTTTTTGGAGGCTCTCCACCTGTTGCAAATACATCATCTATCATAGCATTTAACTTTTTGTCACTAATAAAAAATGTAACAAATCCGTTTTCTTTGTCTGCGATAAATTCATATACATATGATGGTAATAAACCGTTGTCTTGATTTAAGTAGTATAAAACAAGATAGTGCCATTTTAAACTCTTGTATGTTGTTATCTTAGCTTTAGTATTGAATAAACAATAGTGTTCATATGTACCATTTTCAAAGAACATGTACTTGTCTGTCTCAATGGTAGCGATGTCATTAATAGGCATTTGCCTATAGATAACTTTCTGCTCATTGAGCCATTGTATGTTTCTTTTTTGTGACATAAGCCTATTACTTATATATACTATAGGGCATGTGTCATGCTTAGTATAAAATTAGTTTTAATCTTCGATTGTATTTTTTCAAAAGCCTAGCTTTATTATAAACTTTTAGTTTATTATTTCCTGAAATAACATCTCTTATTATTTCACCATTAAGTAAGTTTATTTTGTTTTCCATGAACCTTACGTGCTGGGCTTTTCTTTTGCGCCTTTTTAATGCGTTCAGATATGTTTTCATAATTAGTTGATATTAAGTGTTCGTACAATTTTTTGCTCATCTTTTGCTTTTATTTTATATTTTTCTTGTTCATAATAATTCCAGTAAGCTGACAAACTGTCACCTTCAACTTTATACTCGTCTGGCATACACTGTGGAGGTTCGTTAAACTCACCACCTAAAGGCATACCTACAGGACAATTTTTAAGAGCATCAAAACACTTTGTTATACTAAGATGTTTTTTATTATAACGTTTAGTGTACTCATCACCAAGGCCTAACATGTGATGGAAAAGCCAATAGTATTGTCTACTATTTTGTCTAGTCCATATAGTTGATGGGTGGTTGTAATGTGCTTTTTTATAAGGTATATAACTCGCGTCATAATCTAATAATTCAGCATAATGATGATGCGTAGTACAAAGCATCTGGGCTGATTCTAAGATCATTTTAACCACATGCTTGTTGTATTGTATCTGTGCAGCTTTAACTGGGTCTCTATCTAAATAAAATATATTCATTATTCATAGTGTTTCTCTAATAAGAGGTTTGCTACCTCTTGGCTTATTAGGTTTTCGTTGTATAGTTTCCATATTAATTTACTCATAATTTCTAACACATTTAAACAGCGGGTGTCTGTAAGAACCTGCTTTGGTTCGTTGAAAGTAAGTGAACGTGGCTCGCTTACCGATATAGTTGTTTACATCTACAAGCATATCAGCTAGAGCTTCATAGTCGTAGCCTTTACCTGGTGGACAACCAAACTCAATACCATCATCATCCCGCATAATAAACTTACCTAGTGTACCTACACGTTTGCCTTTACCAGGCACATAATCAATAATTGTAGCTTCGGTGTCATGAAAGTCTTTAAACTTTTGCAAGTTGTAAGATCGTTTCTGCTCATAAAAGCCGTTTGTACGTAACATAGAGCCTTCGTAGCCTTGTTCTAAGTACATATTATGCATTTCTTTGGCTTGTGTCATACTTATTACAATAGGATTTATAATAAGTGTCATAGATCTTGCTATTGGTAGGTTAGCTACAAGCCATTCATAACGAGCTTCGTAATTAACTCCTGATGCTATAGTGTCATACACGTGGTATTGTACAAGATGCTGAGCATCTCTGCGGTCATCTTCAGTTGGTTTTGTTTTTCTTACTAATGATATGATTTTTTCAAAGTTATTTTTAAGCTTGTGATTGTATAGCTCACCATCTAAAACAGTAAAAGGGTGATCTTCAAAAAAGCCCGCAAGATCATGCTCAAGATGAGCAACGTTTTTAAATTGCTTACCCGTGCGTGAAAATGCGCCGTCTTTAGTAAAGATGCAACGTACACCATCTAGTTTTGGTTGTAAAAACACTTTATTATAAAAATCAATATCTTTCTTGCCGACTTTATGGGCAAGCATTGGTTTTATCATAATTTTTCTATTTTGTTTTCTATTATTTTAATTTTATTTTGTATTATAGCACACTTATCGTACTCTTCTCTTTCTAAGTAAGAAGACAATAGCGTCATAAGTCTAGCTAGTTCAGCTAACAGTATTTGTTCTTTGTCTTCCTTTGGTATTTTAAAAGATTCTTCGTATGCTGTAGGGTTTGCTGCTAAATCATATAGTAGTTCAGCAACTCTTTTTGCTATTTTTTCGATATCTTCGTCGTCCATGTATATATTATCAATACTTGTTTGTATTTTGTTTGTGTTTCTCCCAATCAGTGTAGTCGTAATCAGATTTGTATTTAGATAAGACATCATCTATTTTTAGAACAAACACACATTCTGTCTTGTGTTGATTCCAGCAAGACATCCATATGTCTGCTTTACCAACCCATATAACATACGTATAATGGTGATCAATGTCTACGTGAGAAGGGTATAAATACTGAGACTGGTAATGAAAGTCTTTTACTAAATGAGCGGCCATTTTTGACCCATCTGCAACTATTCCGTTACTCTTCATGTGCTTAAGCCAATTAGCTAGTTCTACAGCTCTCCACTCAGGATAACCGTCATGATGTAGATACATATTTACGTAGCTATTTCCATCTACTAATTCAGGGTCACAGGCAAAGCCAGCCTCATTGTGTGAAGCTAGCTCTCTATCTACTATCATTGTTACGTTTCTAGTTGCCATTATCGTAGTTATTTTCTATTATATTATCAATACTATTTTCTAGCGCTGTAATTTCATGCGCTATTAATAAGAATTGTTCAATAGCTGCAGTCTCGTAACTGCTTAAGTCATCAGCTTCGCCCTCTTCAATAGCGTTTACGCAGTCTCGCATTGCTCTTACCGTGTTTTCGAAACGGCAATAACTCATGTTTCCCATAATTTTTTTTGTTTTTAGTTAATAATTAGTTGACGCAGCAGGAATCGAACCTGCTTTATAACCATTGCGCCCGTTGTTAATCCAGTAAAACCATATAGGCTTCTGCATTATTTGATCTAAACCAAGACAATCCTTTACGTAAGTCTCTAACTATCTCATTGTTAGCGGTTGACATACCTAGTTCAGATGCCATAGTTGCACCCATTACAAAGTCATACATACTAAGCTCTATATTGTTTAGCTCAATACTTTGGCCTGTAAATCTGTTTTCTACAACACCACCTTCATTATATGTCACACCATTAAACCACTTCGGTAGTTCCTGTTTTTTCTCTTTCATATCCTTCTTCTATTAATTCATCTTCTATATCTTTTAATTTATCATTGTAAAACTCTTGGTAAGTTTCATCTATAGCATCTTGAAAGCCATATTCGTCCATCATATACTCATCTATTTGTATTCTATTACCTTCTATTATCACATCTGATAGTTTTTCAAACCATTGACTGTCATAGTAGTAGATATCATAGCTAAAATCAGGGTTTCTATCGTCTTCCGTAGCCATATACAACTCATATCCATCAGCTGTTTCTGTTGTAGTAAAACAAAAACCGTAGTTTTGCCAATCATGAGTAAATTCTGACCCAAAGTGATCTAACACTAGTTCTAACTTTTTATCATGATCCATTTCTTCATGATGTAAAATGCCTTGTTCTTCAAGCTTACTTTCTATTAATTCATCTGTTAGTTTCTTCATATTATTTTTGTATTAAGATTTTATCGCCATACATAAAGCTTTCTGGCTCTAGTTTCCAGCTTTTTAGTTTAGTATAAGTAAGCAAGTCTCTCATTTCATCAATAGTTAAGTGAGACCATACATACTTAGTCATTAGTATATATTTTAGTCTTTTAGCACTGCTATACTCTCTAGCACTCGCTTGTAATTCTTTTTTAACGTCAGGCAACAGCTCGTCGTAGACGGTTTTAATTTTACTCATATTATTTACAGTTTTTATTATTAAATTTAAGTAGCAGTCTAGTTCTGTCTGAATGGTTGTTTATTTTTAGTCTAGTGACATTATAACCCCACGGTTTAGATCTGTCATACCATTTTTTTTCCTGTTTGTTTATTTGGTAAAACTTTACACGTCTTGAGTAATGTCCTATTCCACGAGTTGATACTCTTACATAACCCGAAGGATGTGTAGTACCTGTTCTGCCGTCATCTAGTTCGTAGTGTATAGCACCACTTTTTGTTACTTTGATTAGTTTCATATTGTTTATTTTAGTTTATTATATTATCATACTTTATTTGTATTTATTTTGTGGAGGTGGAGAGATTCGAACTCTCTTCCGCAATAGTTCCATATAGGCCTTCTATCACGTCAATACCAATTCACCCCCGTGTGTGCAGTCATTTCCTACCTTTGCTTACGCCGCGGTCTGTTATTTATTCGCTGCACATTTGTAACTAGTGAGGGAATCGAACCCTCATACTCGTCAGTAGTAATGAACTCTGTTTAACTCAATAACTCCTGTTGCATCCATACCTAGTTGCCACTAGCTATTCACTTATGTGTCACCTTTGCTTACGCCGGGGTTAACCTAATTAAGCTACTCGTCTAGCTATTTACGCCGCCAAGCTCTATGCACTGATGCACTTACTTCTTGGCTGACGATTTGTATTGTATTACCCGTTTTGTGCTCAATAATAGGGACATACGAGTATGTTTGGGTGGTTGAGTGCTCAACACACGTTTTATATCCTAACTCTAATCTAACTGGGTGCACTTCAGTGCCGCATCTACAATACATATTTATTTATTTTTGGTTTATTATATTATCAAATAGTGTTTGTATTATTATTGTATAACTTTTTTAAAGCTAATCTCACTACATAGTCTTTCATTTCTAAATAGCTATCACCATTTAACGGTACATCAGCTAGTTGCCAATCAACGCTATCTGCTATTATTTCTCTTATGTGATCCGCTACGCCTTGTGCAACTAAATCTAATTCTGACATTTTACTCATATTATTTAAATTTAGCTGCAACTTCACGTATTTCATCTTTGTCTTCTTGATCTAACCCAGGTGTTTGCTGAGCGTACATACGTAGTACATAGTGTATAAAAATGCAGTCGTTTTCTGTTAGTTTAAGTGTTTTCATTTATTCTTGATTTAATAATTCATCTATTTCACAAAACAGCATATCGTCTATGTCTGCTCTACTATATTTATTTCCGTCCCATGTAGACACTAGCTCGTAAGCTAAGTCCCAAGGGTTTTTGTATTCTTCGTTACTCATAATTTTTTAGTATTTGCTTTAAGTTTTTAATTGCTACTAGTCTATTTAAGTTAGTTGCTTCATCTTCATAAGTATCTAAATCACTTCTTATGTCATTTAGTTGTTCTTCTAGTGTATCTAGCGCAACTAATAAGACATTATGCTCTATATCTGTTAAGTCTAACTTTATTTTTTTACCAAGACCTAGCCTTTTCATCTCTTGATCTACTATATCTGATATTTGGTTTTGAGATAAGTCACAGTGTTCTTGTATAATATCTGTGTAGATCTCCTCTCTTATCTGCTGTTTGTTTAATAATCTAGTTTCCATATTGCATATCTTTTTCTTTAGTTGCCATCCACTCTATGTTACTTATACTGTGACCTGCACCAATTAAGAATGCTTCACAAGCTTCATAGCCTGGTTGTAGGTTGTTTTCTTCGTTACATAGAGAGCTAATGTCATACCTGTACACCTTACCATCTAGATAGTCTAGTACGAATAAGTAATTATCTTCTACGTTGTTTTCTGTTTCTTGCATCTCGTGCCATTTTTTTACTGAATCACTCATATGTTAATTTCTTCTTTTATAAATTTAAGTGCAGTTATATAACCTAATTGCACTGCCATTTGGGTTAGTAGAACATCATTAGCACCATTATTTGCTTGTGCAAATTGGTCTAATCTTTCTCTATTACCAGGCGTAGCTACTAGTGATCTATCGAAGATAGCTAGCTCTTTGTCTATTATTTCGTTTATTTTACTCATTTTCTTTTAAATATTTTAGCACAGATTCCCAATCAGGGTGCTTATCTGTACCGAACTGTATTAGTTCTCCGTTAAATTTGTCTGCACCATTTGCCGTTCTATCGTCTATAAGATAATCGCCATGGCATAGATTCTTGTGATTTGACAAGATTAATCTCTTGTGTGCGTTTTCACCTAAGTATTTACTAACCCACCGTCTCTTGTGTGACCAAGAAGCAGGCATATTCCATGGAGCTGTAGATAGTATATACACGTCATATTTGCTTGAATTACAAAGGTAATTAAAAGCTTCAACCGCGCCATCAATTGGATCAGGATTTTTAAAGATATCCCATGGCCACTTTGAATCAATATGCTTTTCAGCGAATTCTATTTCAGCCTGTAAGTTTACTAGCACGCCGTCCATGTCTATATATACTATTTTGCTCATGATTTTACTATTGTTTTTAGTTGTTCTACTGAATAGTTTTTACTTGTTTCTCGCCACATACGATTGTGGGTGAACTTTCTAGCCTTTGAAAAGGTAGACTTTTGCCTTATAACCATACGGTTGTACTCAGCATCAGTGAGTCCACTACACAATCCTTCGTGGGCATGCTTACGTCTATGCACCGCAGCTCGCAATATCTGTTGTTGTTTAGAGTATTCGCATAGCTCTTTCATAGTCATTACTCCCATATGTATGTAATGCCTTTGTAGTTAAACCAGTGTGACAAGCCATCTTGTTCTTTGTCTTCATCGTATATGAAGCCGAAGCGCTTTGGAATATTGCCAATAGTATAGCCTTTGTAAAATTTGTTTGTTAAGGCGCAAGGTTGGCCGTCTTTGTTGAAGAATTTAATTTTTTGCATAGTTTTGTTATTATAAGTTATTTATTATATTATCAATATAGATTTGTATTTTATTTGTTTACTAGTCACCAGTGTAGTTGCCGCTGTTTGCGTAGTATTCCGCAATACCTGCTTCTGTTAACTGTCTTTGCTTTTTATGAAGCTCAGTGTTATCTAAGTACTCGTCAATTTTACTATGCATTTCACTTAGAGTTCTAGTTCCAAAGCTGACAGTGTTTACGTGTTTTAGTAAGTTTTTGTCATTACACTTGTAACCTGACACATTATTACCATTGTAAGCTTTCCACTCATGATATATAAAT
>Ga0208643_1001132_pt1 | contig 15605 bp, 20 predicted proteins | sample VirMetDEL_Nov_12_FD_184516 | JGI IMG/M metagenome (GOLD analysis project Ga0208643, IMG submission 184516) | Aqueous microbial communities from the Delaware River and Bay under freshwater to marine salinity gradient to study organic matter... | ecosystem: Environmental > Aquatic > Marine >... | reverse complement strand
GTCCGCATTCCGTGGGCTGCAACGTGTAGAGCAAGACACCACCGCAGTCACAACCACAATCAGCGCAAATGGCGCTACAGTAGCGAGGCAGTAAAATGACTGTTAATACAGTATCCCCCGCAATCATTTCTCGCGCTGAGTTTAACCGCAATGCAGGACAAACAAAGACCCCCCAGCTTGTCCGCATGGACTTCACCAACCTTGTCACGAATGGGGGTTTTGATACGGACATTGTTGGGTGGAGTGACTTATCTACCGGGGATGCAGCGGTGACGTGGAACGCTGGTGGATATGCCGACCTTATAATTCCGACAAGCGGCGTCTCACAAATTTCAACTCCAACTACAACTGTAATTGGGAAGTTATACAATCTGACAGCAGAGGTTGTGGGAAATATTTCTTGGGGGGTGGGGAGCACCGCTGGTAGTAGCAATGTGTTTTCTACCACAGCAGCAAATGGAGTCTACACCTTTTCCTTTACTGCCGTAAATACAACATCTCACATATCGTTTTCCCACTCTGGTGTTGGGTCTACTCGTACTGTAGACAACGTCACCCTCTACGAAGCAGACCCCTCCGATGATGCCCCATGGCTGCGCCTGCCCTATGGTTATTCAGTAGGTCGCACAGGCATGATTGTACGGGACGGCGTGATCCTGCATCCATCCGACTACACAGAGGTAAAAGACAGCGGGCAGACGTGGATCAAACCAATCGTAGCACCCGGCGTTTCAACTGAATTTAGCATCTGGGGGTCCACGGCATGAGCCTGATTATCAACATCAAACAGGGTGACGCACCCGTCAGCAACGCCACGATCCAACGCGCCAAAGAGCCAGTGATGGCAGCTAGGGGTTGGCCTCAGGAAATGCGGGACAGTGCTATGTTCTATATTATGATGGACCCTACTTCTGCTAAGTCTCAGGCAGCTATGGCAGCACTCTCAGTATTTGAAGCTGACCTAGTTGAGACACTAGCACTTAATAGTTTTAATGCTCAACTTGAGGCTTACCGTAAGGCTATTTCTCGTCTCTCTCGTTATGTACTTAGTGAAGGTCGTGAAGCAGTCTACGAAGATCAACCTACAGGTGAAGTAGACCCTGACACTTTTGAACCTATTACTACTTCAGTCTTGGTACAAACAGCTATTGAACCACTTGATGCTGAGATTGAACAAGACATTAGGGATGAAGAAACAGGTGAAATTATTGGTACAGAGATGGTACCTAACCCCCTTATTACAGTTGATGTAGCAGAGCGTATGGTAGCACAGACTACAGTGAACAGTACACCACCAGAGGTTATTGAGTACGCGGGTTGATACACTATCACTATTGAATTTTTATATGGGGGTCCACAACATGACATGGACATACGATCCTACTAACTTAGGTACTACTACTGCTGCTGAAAGGTTGGACGCTGTACGTTTTCTGGTTGGTGATACTAATACCGTAGATCAACAGGTGCAAGATGAAGAGATTGCCTTTGCTCTAGATCAGAATGGTAATAACATTTATGCTACAGCAGCTTGGGTTGCTAAAGGTATTGCAGCTAAGTTTGCTAGGTTGGTTGATGTAGAACTGGATGGACAACTCTCTGAGAGTTATAGTCAACTACAGAAACACTATGGTGATCTAGCCTCTGAATTAGACTACCAATCTAAATCTGTTTCTGGTGGACTAGGGTTTGCTGCTGGTGGACTATCTAAAGCCACTATGAATGTAGTAGAAGATAATACTGACCGATTTGGTTCACGCATCCGTAGGGATCAGTTCTCCTTCTTGGATACAGAATACACTGGGGAATATTGATATGTTATCCTACAACCTCCAGACACTGCTAGAGAGGCGCGGTAGGACTGCTACATTGCGTAGGAAGTCTTCCGGTACATACGACCCCTCTACGGGATCTCTAGGCTCTGTAGCAGACGTTGACGTGACCGTGAAGATGTACTTTGCTGATTACGGTCTTAGTGAGATTAATAATGATAGTATCATGATGGGGGACCGTAAAGTTCTTATAGCCCCCAGAGATACCTCAAATGTAGCCACACCTGAACCCGATAGTGAAGACCAGATCGTATCTGTGGGTGACACTGTAGTAGTTAAAGCTGTACAGAAGATCTATAACTCAGATACCCTAGTTTGTTATGTGTGCCAAGTCAGAGAATAATGAAAGGTTTATTATATGAGTATCAAGTTTAATGGACCTAACATGAAATCTGTATCCCTTAGTGTAAAGGAGGCCATCGAAGGTGAAATAAAAGGTAAGGCTAGAAACATTGCTGATTCCCTTGTAAGGCACTCTCCAGTAGAAACAGGAGCTTATGTGGAAAGTCACGCATGTGCATCCAGAGGATCTTCTAAGTATAGGCAGAGGTCCTCAGATACTAGACCAAGAGGTGCTAATGCTCTTGAGAAAAAAGCTATAGCTACACAACAGCTATATGCAGACATAGAGAACTTAGATCTAAGTACAGGAGGCTTCATCTTCCGTAATAAATCCCCTCACTCTGCAAATGTTGAGTACGGTACAGGTTGGACGAATACCCCAGGTTATTTGGTCTACCAGAAAGCGGTATCTGAAAACTATGAGTAATATTACAAGAGATATACGGGCTGCTCTAGAGAGCCACCTGAACGCAATTACTAGTATTCCAACTATCGCTTGGGAGAATGTAAGTTTTCAACCCACAACAGGACAACCTTTTATCAACGTCCAGTTTACCCCTAGTGCTAGAGAGCCAGCAGTAAGGGGTATCAACCCACAGAAGAGGTATACAGGGTTTATCACTTTTCTAGTCTGTACCCCTCAAGGCTCTGGTCCTAACGTCTCTCAAGACATTGTTGATAGTATCGTCAATGCTTTTGAAGTCACTACAGACATCTCCTACACAAATGCTACCCCCGAAACTTTTAATGTTCATATTAGATATACTGAACAGGGTGGCAGTTATGTTAATGAACCTTGGTATGTCACACCTATTAACATTGGCTACCTAATATATAAATAAGGAAATCTACTATGACTCTCGCACAAGGCTCCCGCTCCTCTCTTGCATACATTGCTGAGACGACATTTGGGACAACCCCAGCTACTCCAACTCTGGTCAACTTGCCTTTCAACACTCACTCTCTGGATCTCACCAAAGAACGTGTGCAAGGTAATGAAATTCAATCTGATCGTATGTCTCGTGTAGACCGCCACGGCAACCGTAATGCTGCTGGTTCTGTCTCTGTTGATCTGCGTAAAGCTGACTTTGACCCCTTCCTTGAATCCGCTATGTTCGGCTCCTTCGCTACTAACGTATTGAAGACAGGCGTAACACCACAGTACTTCTCTATTGAAGATACTGCTGCGGACATCACACAGTACCGTGCCTTCACAGGTATGTCTGTATCTACCGCATCTTTCTCCATTGCCCCTAACCAAATGGTTACTATGGATATGGATTTTGTCGGTAAGGATATGACCCAGAGTGCTTCCTCTCTTACTGTTAGCCCAGTCACTGCACCCTCAACTAATGCCCCTTTTGACAGCTACTCCGGTGTTGTTGAACTTGGTGGTGCAGGTGTTACTATCGTAGCATCTATTGACTTCTCAATCACTAACTCTCTTGCGCCCCTGTTTGTAGTTGGTAGCCCATCTGCCCAGCAGCTTGAGTTTGGTCGTTCTATTGTAGAGGGCAACATGACCCTTTACTATGAAGACGCTGCAGTGATTAACCGTTTCCTGAACGAGACTGAAAGTGCCATTGAAGTTACTGTAGATGATCCTACAGGTACTAATGATTACACCTTCTTGTTCCCTCGTGTAAAGTACAATGGTGCAGCGGTACCAGTAGCCAATGAGCAATCTCGTTTGATTACTGTCCCGTTTGTTGCTCTGTATGATACAACTGAGGCATCTAATCTGGTGATTACACGTACTGTGTAACACTTGATACTGGGGGAGCTATGTCGGGTTGGTTCCCCCAGACCTAAAATTAAACCACCCGACAATTAACTTAAACCTGACAAAGGAACTCGACAATGGATATTTCCGCAATTGGTAAAGCCAAAGAAACTATCGATATTGAACTGTATCACCCCGTAACTGGTGACCCCATCTTTAATGAAGATAAAACTGTAATGACTGTAACTGTACACGGTCCCTACTCCAAGGTCTATAAGAAGGCCAATCATGATCTGCTTAATCGCCGTCTTGCTCGTGCCAACCGCTCTGGTGGTAAGATTACTGCAACTGCAGAAGAGCTTGAGAGCCAAGGCTTGGACATCTTGATTAAGGTTGTAGAGGGTTGGAATATTACTCTTGATGGCACTAAACCTAAAGCAACAGAAGCTAAGATCCGTGAAGTCTTTACTGACTACCCATGGCTGCGTGAACAAGTAGATGCAGGGGTGTCGGATACTAAGGCTTTTTTGCAGGCTTAAGGGCTAGCCTCTCAGATTACGCTGAACATAAATTTAGTTTGGAGCGTAAAGTAGACGGTAAGGCAACCACTGGTGATCTGCTAAAGCAGGTACAAAAGACCAAGGGTCATGACCTTCCTGAACTTGACGCTCCAACCTTCCCCGATATATTAGCCCACCTATGGGAGTGTTTCTTGGAGATACACGTAGGTAGGTCATATGGTATGAATGGCCCTAACCCCATATCATATGAATCAATAAACTGCTACCAAACCCTATCAGGTATAGAACTTACTTGGTGGGATGTTGAGACAGTTAAACTTCTAGATAGTATCTGGATAAAATCAACAAGTGGAGACTAGCCTTGACACAAGAGATTTCGATTGGTGTACAAACACCCGGCTTGGATAAAGCCACAAAAGGTATGGGAAACCTATCTAAGGCTGTTGACAAGGTTGGTGCTTCATCTTCTAACACGAATAAGAAGTTTGTTGAAGTAGAGACAAATGTATCTAAGAATGTAGGCACCCTCACAAGACTTGAGGGCCAATATAAAAAACTTAATGCCCGTCTTGCGGCTAATAAAATAACAGTGGACACACATAGAAAAGGTACTGCCCAACTAGAAGCCCAGATGGAACTTCTCAATAGGGAATTAGTAACTGGTGTCACTAAACTTGACGCACACTCTGCAGCGGCTGCTAGAAATAACTCAGAGCTACAAAAAAGCCAAAAAGGTTACAAGCAATTCTCCCTGTTTGCCCAACAGGCAGGTTTCCAAGTAGGTGACTTTGCTACTCAGATTGCATCAGGCCAAAGTGCTCTTGTAGCATTCATTCAGCAGTTCACTCAGCTTGCTGGTTTCATCCCAGGTATTGGTTTCTGGGGTGCTATTGCTGGCGCTGTTCTTGCTGTTGGAGGCGCAATTGCTGTTTTCATACAGAAATCAAAAGAGGCAAAAGATATAAAGGAGGTTTTTGAGGGCTTAGAGGACTCAATCTCAAGTCTAAAAAACACCTTAGACCTAACATCGGGATCTACAAAAGACCTCACAGAAGAGTTTGGACGCTTTAAAGATGATGCAGTACAAGCTCTCACAGCCCTAAAAGAGATTCAGCAATTGGAGTTGAATAAGGCTTTCGATGATGTTGCTAGGTCTATCATAGGTATTGACTTTTCAAATATTGATAGGCTGAGTAGTTATCAATCCAGTCTTGTAGTAGGCTTCCTAGAGTTAAGCAACAGCGGTAAATCGGCTCGTGATGCTGCGGCTTCTTTTGCAACTGCTATGAAAGAAGTTAACACTGCAACAGGTCTTGATCAACAGGTAAGCGCATTAACTAACCTCTCCACTGTTATGGAAGAGATACTTGGGCCTTACGAGAGTATGAGTGAATCTCAGAAGGAGATCTATAAAGCTCTGCAGGAGACAATTCCTGACATGGCCGCTTTTGGTGCAGAAACTCAGAATGCCTCAGAATACGCATCTGATTTAGCTGAATACCAGAGAGAAACTAGGGATGGCGTTAGTTCAATTCTAGAAGCTAGAGATAAGGAACTTACCAAGTTAACTCAACAACTAATGCTTCAAAGCACCATACTCCAGTACGGGGAAGACTCTACCCAAGTTAAGGCTCAACAATTAAGTATTGACGAGGCTATATTAAGGGCTTCTCTTGAAGAGAAAGATATTAAAGGTAATAACCTAGATCTTATAGTTGAGATATGGCGAACCACTGAACTAAATAAGCAAGAGATAGAAGCAAGTGCAGATGCTGCAAAAGATCTAGATGCCGCTCTTAGAAGGGCCGCTTCTGCGATGAGTAGTCTCCGTGGCTTTAGTCAAGGTCTGGAAGTGCAGTTAGCTGGTCTGGTTGCAGAGGTTGAAGCCTTGGAAACAGGTGCCAATGCTGCCGCTGCTTCTCTTGTTGCTACAAAGACACTACAGGCTGAGTTTAAGAGGGATGAAGCCCTAGCTACAGCACAAGGTCTTGATGGTATGGCTGAAGCCTTTGACGCTTATAACAAGTCAATCGAATACATTGAGGGCATAGCTGAGCAAACTAAAAAGAAAGATAAACTGATAGAGGCTGGCAGGACTAAGGCTAGTGCTGGTTCTAAGAAAACCAAAGAGCAACTCTCTGACTTAGAGAAGCAAGTTAAGAAACTAAACGAGACCTATAAAGATGGCTTAGATCCTCTCACTCAATACTACTCTAAATTAGATGAGTTGGAAACCCTCAAGTCTATGAACCTTAGCGATAATGCCTATGCTGGGGAACTGCAAAAGATTAATGACGAATTGATTAAATCTACACCATTGGTTGGTGAACTTAGTGATCGTTTTGCTGACTTCATTGTTGATGGCTTCAAAGACTTCAAAGACTTCGCCTCAGGTATTGTAGACCTCTTTAAGAACTCTCTTAAGGAGATGATAGCTGCTGCCATTAAGAGTAAGATCGTTATCCCTATTGCCACTCAATTGTTTGGCGGTGGTGGTGTTGGTGGTGGTTCTGGTGGCGGTGGTGCTCCATCTGTTGGTGGTCAGATTGCTGGTGGTGTAGGCTCTAAAGTAATGGGTTCCTTAGGGAAGTCTATCTTTGGTTCCTTTGGCACAGGTAGTGGTATGGCAGGCCTTGCTGGTGGTACAGGCTTCTTAGGTGGTGCAGGTAATGTCATAGGGGGCCTGTCCTCCGGTGGTATCTCAGGTGCTATCTCTGGCTTTGGTGCCTCCATGGGTTCTTTTGCTACTGCACTAGGTGCTATTGCTGTACCTTTAGCTGCCGCTGTTGCTGTATTCAGTTTCTTTAAGAAGAAGGTTACTGAGCTTGACTCAGGTATTAAACTCTCTATTGATGGTATTGATTCAGTAATTGAAACCTTCCGTACTATTGAAACTAAAAGGTTCTGGGGTCTCTCCAAGAAGGTAACTACAGAGTTTGAAGCTGCAGAAGAATCACTTGCTCGTCCAGTACAGAATGCAATTAATGAACTCGGTAAGGGTATCCTTAATATGGCAGGGGTTATTGGTCAAACAGGTGATGCTTTGAATAACTTCTCTATGGAGTTAGAGGTATCCACTAAAGGTCTTTCCGATCAAGATGCACAACGTAAGATACAAGAGGCTTTCGAAAAGATCTCTGATGGTATGGCTGAGACTATCTTAGCTGCTGCAGAGGGTATTACTATTGGTGATGATGAGACCTTTAGATCAAAGCACTCTAAGGTAGCTGAGACATCCTCCCAGACACTCTCAAGGCTTTCACAGAGTTTGTCTGCTGTTAATGCTACATTCTTATTCCTTAATAAAACACTCTATGAAACTAGTATACAGGGGGCTGTAGTAGCCTCTGAATTGGTGGAGTTGTTTGGTGGTGTATCTCAATTTACATCTACCATGGAAGGGTTCTTTGCTAACTTCTATAACCAACAAGAGCAATTTGATCTTAGGTTGAAGAGGCTGACAGGTACATTTAGTGACCTTAATAAGGAAGTCCCACAAACTAAAGATCAATTCAGGGAACTGGTAGAAGCGCAAGATTTGACAACTGAGGCTGGTAGGGAGACTTACGCAGCACTCCTTCTTGTGTCTGGTGAATTTTCTAGCTTGGTTGGTGACCTTAATAATCTTGAGGTTGCTGCACATGCAGTTGCTAAAGCCACACGGGACGCTACTAATGCAGCAATCCAGCAGAGGTACTCTCAAATTCTAGCAAGGTTTCAAGACAAGGTATCCATAGCAGAAGGTAACCTTGGTGATATCCAAAGAACACTAAGTGAGTCACAAAGTAGTCTTTCTGAGGCAGAGGGTGTTGTTCGTGACATCAACGCTGGTATTTCAGAGGCTGAGAGGAACCTTGAAAACTCTAGGTCTAATCTTGAGGCAGCTAATAGGGAACTTGAATCTGCCAACAAGACTTTGGTTGATGTAGTTGAGCGTGAAAAAGGGTTAGTACAAGATCGTATTGACACTCTTAATGACCGTATTGAGGCTCTTAAAGAAGAGAAAGAAGTCCTTCAAGACCTGATTAACTTGGCAGAACCAGCACAGAAAAGCCTGACTGATATATTTAATGAGGCTATCGATCTCTCAGAAAAACTTATGGATGCCTATAGGGATATCCTGGGTCAGAATGAAAAGATTGCTGAACTGCAGCGTAAGACAGCACAAAAAGAGCTTATGCAAATGAGGGAATCTGGTGTTGTTGATGCTGATAGTATTGACCGTCTTATTAACTCTGTAAGTGGGGATACAACAGACCTCTTTGCAACCTCTACTGAATACAAGAGGGATCAGATTAAAACTGCTAACCTCCTTAAGGACCTTGCGGACATACAGGGTGATGTAGCGTCAGAGGCTATTGAAGAAGCTAAGAGACAAACTGAACTTATTAATGCCCAGATAGCTTTGCTTGATGAGCAGATACTAGTAGAGGAATCTGAAATTGAACGTCTTGATGCTATCATTGCACACTTAGTTGATGTAGGTCTTACTATTGAAGAGGCTATGACTAAGATTGACGAGGCTCAGGTTGGTATCAAAGAGGCTACTGATGAAGTAAATGTTAACATGCTTAAGCTGGTGGAGGCATCTGTAGGCTTAGAGGAAGCTATGTTAGCTGTAGAGGCTGCCCAACTTAAGGTGGATGAATCTACACTACAAGTTCTTAACGCTACAACACTAGTAGAAGAAGCTGTAGCCCGTGTTGAGGCTGCTATAGTTGCTATCGGTAATCAAATTGCCAGTGCTATGTTGGCAACTGTATCTGCTGGTGCAGGTGCTGCAGGAGTTTCTAGGACAGGTAGTTCTTTTGAAGTAGACTCTGGTGGTAATGTAACTGATCATTTCAGTGATGCAGGTGCAGCGCAGCTTACTGGTATTGCTGCTGAACTTAATAAAGTGTACAAAGATGTTCTCGACAGAAACGTAGATATTGAAGGTCTAAATTTCTATGGGGGTAATATCCTTGCAGGTATCACAGATATAGAGACTGTAAGGGCTAATATTGCTAAGAGTATTGAGGCCTCTATTGTTAGTGGTATCCCTGCTTTTGCTTCTGGTGGTATGCACTCTGGTGGTATGCGTCTTGTAGGAGAGAATGGTCCTGAGCTTGAGGTTACTGGTCCATCCCGTATCTACGACACTAATACTACAAAGAATATGATGTCAGCTAACAACAATAGTGACCCTGAATTGAAGAATGAGTTTAGGGATCTAAAGCGCACTATGGTTGAAGTAATCAAACACACAAAGAAAACTGCAGACACTCTCAGGACTTGGGATGGACGTGGTATACCGGAGGAGCGGGTAGTTTAATGCAGATCATTTCCCCTTTAGCTATTACGGACACTATCTTAACTAGCAGTAATGTACCTGAAACAGATGCTGCTGCATATAACGCAGGTACCACTTACGCTGATGGGGATACAGTAATCTATGAGCATAATGTATACGAAAGTCTGGTTGGTTCAAACTTAGGTAATCAACCAGACATATCCTTGACAGATTGGTTATTGTTGGGTGCTACTAATAGGTTTAAAGCCTTTGACCAAAAGATTAGTGATGCTGTAGTATATGCTGATACTATAACTTACTCCCTTGACCCAGGTGTTAATATTGATAGTATCGTATTCTTTGGGTTAACAGCTACAGAAGTTAATATCACTATTACAGACCCAACAGATGGTGAAGTTTACAATGAGACTAGATCTACACTGTCTAACATCTCTGTAGTAGATTGGTACACGTACTTCTTTGGTGCTCCAACTACATTTGAGAGGGAAGTGGTATTCCAAGACCTACCTCCTTACTCATCTGCAACAATAGTTATAACTATAACCAACACGGGGTCTAATGCAGAAGTTGGTCAACTTGTTTTAGGATCAGCGGTTTCTCTAGGTTTGACTACCTACGGCAGTAGTATTAGTATACAAGACTACTCTAGAAAAGAGAGAGACGCTTTTGGTAATCCAATTATTATAGAGAGGGCTTTCGCAAGGCTCGTAGACTTTAATGTACAACTAAGTACCTCTGATGTCAGAAGGGTTGATAGAGAGTTAGCCTCCTATAGGACAACCCCTATTGTATGGATAGGTGTACCAGAAGAAGAATATGGACTTGTTGTTTATGGATACTATAGACAATTTGACATCCTACTTTCTAATGTAAGTATCTCAGACGCTACTATTGAAGTAGAAGGTCTCATCTAATAAACCCCGACAATCTATAAAGGATTAAACATGACAACTCCAACATTTACTACTCCACCAGACGCACCCTCTAGGGCGGAACCTTCAACATTCTCTGCTAAAGCTGATGCCTTTGTACCTTACTTTACTACCCTACAAGGGGAACTAGTAACAGGTACAGCTTGGTTCAACAGTACAGCTAGTACCGTAGCCCTTAATGCAGCAACAGCCTCCGGTGCAAGTTCATCAGCCTTAAGTGTTGCGGGTGCATCAGCTTGGGTTTCAGCAGCTTCTTATGACCAGTATGACGCGGTTTTCTCAACTGTTGATTATCAGACATATCGCGCCAAAACCACGCACACCGGGGAGACAACAGACCCCAGCAGCGACACAATAAATTGGGCGATTGTGTCGCCGGCTGCTGGCGCGGCTCTTGGGGATTACCTACAAACAGAGCGTGACCCAACAGCCGATGGTTTTGTTTTGGCTGACGGGACTGCTTATTTGCAAAGCGCATACCCGGCCCTATATGCTGAATTGGGACTTCTGGGCGACTTCAATGTGCAAGTGGCAGACCCTGCAACAATGCCGGGAAACCCCACGCAGGACACCGCGTTTAGTTCGGACGAGACATACATGGCAGTCGCCCATAGCGTTTCCCCCTACATAACCATCTATAAACAAGTTGGCGGTGTGTTCACCAAGTTGGCAGACCCCGCGACACTGCCCGGGGGCAACGGGGACAAGTTGGCGTGGAGTTCCGATGATACATACTTGGCAGTCTCCCATACCAATCCCCCTTATTTGACCATCTACAAGCGGTCTGGTGATACATTCACCAAACTGGCAGACCCAACAGGATTGGTTGCGGGGAGATCCTATGGACTTGCGTTTAGCCCTGACGACACCCATTTGGCCGTTTCTCATCAAGCCTCACCTATTATTGCTGTTTACAAGCGGACCGGCGATACTTTTGCAAAAATTGCAGACCTTCCCAGCCTGCCGACCAATGTTGCTTACGATCTGCGCTACAGCCCCGACGGAACATACCTTGCTTGCGCCGTGGGTGTTTCTCCATATGTTCTTATTTATAAAAGAGCTGGCGATGTTTACACGAAGCTTGCAGACCCTGTTGGGATTGCGGCCGGTGCCCACTACGGCCTTGATTTTAACGCGGATGGAAGCGTTTTGGTGGTAACGCACTTATCGGGTGCTGGTGGCTATTTTACGGTGTTCACAAGAGTTGGGGACGTTTTTACGAAAGTCAATGTGGGGCTACGGCTTCCCTCCGCCGGACTTTCTTGCAGGTATTCAGCAGACGGCAATTATATTTTCATGGGATTTAGTGCAACCCCCTATGTTCATATATATAAAGTTAGTGGAACTTCTCTGACAAAACTTGAAAACGTATGCGGAGATGAAGCAAGCGTTGTGAATGGCGGGTCATTTAGTCCGTTGGGAACCTACCTTGCCCTCGCGGCCTCAACCTCGACGCTCAGTATATACGAGCAAAAATCATACGACATTGCCACTGAGTTTGTGGTTCCTGTAAATGTGCCAAACTACATCAAAGCGGAGTAATTGCTATGCGTACAATCTACCAGATAGACGGTGACAACATTGCCACAGGCGCATCCCGCGAAATCGGCCCAAAAGAGGGCAGGCCACGTGGCTGGGTTGCTTCAGATACGCCTCCCCCGGCGGGTCTTGCTAAATGGCAAGGCACATGGGTTGTTCTTGACGAACGCCCAACGCCGCCCGGACCCTACCAAACCGATGACGCTGCCCGCGCGGCTATGCTTGGGTTTATCAATGATCTAACTAAGACCATTACGGATCAATACCCTGCAGCAGAGGTTTCAGCATGGCCCTCCAAGGCGGAGGCAGCACGGGCGGTGATCGCTGGGACAGCACGAGAGGATCAAACCTCTATGATCTCTGCAGAGGCTGCTTTAGTTGGTAGTACCACAGAGGAACAAGCGGCGGCTATTGTAGCTAAAGCAGAAAACTACGAGAGTATTGTATCTAAAGTGTCTGGACTGAGGCAAAAAACAGAGGCCCTTATTGTGGCTTCGACTACTTCTCAGGAGCGTGAGGCTGTTCTAGGGGAGGCTAAGTCCCAAGCAATACTTATGGCTACAGAAGCTGGCCTAGTTTAAATGTCTCTATTTACCTCTGTAAGTGAATGGCACACCACTACAGATACCCCCGGCACCTATGCAACTACTAAAGAGGTTCCATGGGAGTTGGGGGTAAAGGGTTCTGGACTATGGGTTGTAGTACCTAAAGGTGAGTTGTTTGATGTATCTATCCCCAAGGGATTAAGGTGGGCTTTTAATAGGTTTAACCCTGAGTACAGGAAGGCTGCTTGCTTACATGACTACACACTACACAAATTAGGTTGGGATAGAGTCACATCTGCTGCAGCTTTCTCTGAGGCATTAAAGGCCAGTGGTGTATGCCGTATAAAAAGACTCTCGATGGTGTTAGCTGTTATAGCTTTCAACTTCAAATAATCTAAAAGGATACAATATGAAATACTCTTTCTCTAATAAAAGTAAAAGTAAACTCAAGGGGGTACACCCTGATTTGGTAGCAATTGCTAATTACGCTATTGAGAATACAGAGTTTGACTTCTCTATTTTGGAGGGTGTTCGTTCTGTATCTCGGCAGAGGGATCTGGTTGCTAAAGGTAAGTCCCAGACTATGAACTCTCGACATCTAACAGGACACGCTATTGATATTGTACCTTATCCTGTATCGTGGGATTGGGACGACTTCTACCCTATTTGTGATGTGTTCCTTAAGGCCTCTCGTGAGTTGAATATCCCATTGCGTTGGGGTGGCAACTGGAAAGTAAACGATCTTCGGGATTGGAATGGCACCTCTAAATTACTGAATAGTAAGTACAAGGGTTCTTTCCCTGACGCACCACACTTTGAATTACCACGGAGGCATTACGGTGACTGATGACTACTGGAAAGAAAAAGTTCTATCTAGGATGGATAAAGTCGAGCAAGAGGTTATGGCAGTGAAAGGTGTGGTTAATCATTTAGAAACTAGGAATGCAGTTGATGATGTTCACCGTAATAATGTAGAACGTAGGTTAAGTGGTATCGAAGGTGTACTAACTAAGTTGACTTGGCTTATTGTGTCCGGTTTGGTAGTGGCCCTTATGGCCTTTATTGTAGGTGGGGGGTTGAATCTTGTTTAATAAGAGTTTCCTAGTCTCATACCTCATGCTTGGTGTTATACTCCTGCTAACTACAATACCCGTCATACAAGACTTCTTAGGTCCAAACCCTTACAAGTATGTTAAGGAAATTAAGGTGGCCTGGAGTGAGGATGTAGTTGACCTCAGTTATTCTTTTGTTAAGAATGGTGACTGTACGCTTCAAAGGTTCTCTGTAGTTGGTATAGACACCCTACCTCAGTACCTAGAGTATACAGATGGCAATAACCTAGGTAAGAATTTTAATAGGGATGCAGGCACACAAGGTCTTAATATCTCAGTACCCCTGATGGGGTTTAACATTATTGAGATTCGTACTGTACATCAGTGTGGCGATAAAAGGGTTAGTAAAGTGTTTGCTAGATTGGAGAGGCCATGACTAAACCTAAGAAGACCTGGACAAGAGAAGTAGCTATGGTCCTACTGGGATGCCTCATCTACTTGGGTTTTAATGGTCAGACAGAAGAGTTGTCCATTGTAGTGTGGCCCTTTACAGTATTCGCTATGGCTGCATTCGGATTTAAACAGCCAACTGTAGAAGGCTACTTTAGTAAGGATAGGATGGAGATTGGATGATACTACTACGAGCACTTGCTGGATCAAAAGTAATTCTTATTGTAGTGACTGCTTTGGTTGTTGGCTTGATTTCATACTTCACGATCCAGTATATTCAGTCAGCCGAAAGAGACAAGATCCAACTGGAACTTCAGGAATTACAGAATACAAAAAGGAAGGTTATCAGGGATGCCATTAAAGCTACTCCTAACGCTAACCCTAATGATGCTACTGACAGCCTGCAGTACTTTAGGGACAGGAACAAAAAGTAACGCTACGGATAGTGCCTTGTGTGAGGTTCTTGAGACCCCCATAGACGAGGCTGTGAGCACCACCTTAGAGTATCAGGGTAGTACCCCACCCCAAGTCATTAACAAGTGGTTTGTAGTGGTTAAAGGCTTCGACGCTGGTTGTGCATAACATACGTATAGATACAAAAAGGCCCCCATGGTTAATTCCAATGGGGGCCTTTTGCGTTTAAAACTTACCGTCTTTCTCTTTTAGGTAATTATAGATGTAGCTGGTGATCACAGTTAGATTGTTAACTGTCCCATACGTACTTCGATAGAGAATAATGTCCACCAGCAAAAGTAGGATAATAACTATATCCAATATGATAGACCATTCCATCAATCTTCCCCATCTGTAGAGTCCTTAATTTCCACTGGAGGGGTAGTAGGTTTTGGCTCTGCGTTGGGGAATGCCGCTTTAGGCTTAGGTTTACTTGAGGGTGCTGGTTCGTGCACGATCTTATTAGTCTTAGGGTCTTTATAGTCTTTAGCCCCTGTGTGATACTCTCGGATAAGTTTCATACCTGTAGTGTCCTGTGTTTTATTGTTTGTCATGTGTAGTCTCCTTAAGCGGGGGAACCCCAGTTGATGCAACGGTATGCCATAACGACAACCCCTTGCGAATTAAAATAGTCTTCTGCCTCTACTTTCTTTGCTTCACATACCTCTAAGCTGGTGTAGATACTTTGTGAACTCAAGCCTTGGCAATTTGTAATGTCCGTCATACTGCAGATAATAAGTGCTGCTGTGAACATATTAGTTCTCCTTCTCTTGTGCTTCGATTAGTCTGTTAAGGTACCACTGTGCTTTCTTTAGATCCTCTACTCCATTCTTATATCGAAAGCGGTGCATATACTTAGCTATATTCCCACGTAGGTACCCAATGTATTCCTCTTCATTAAGGAAGTCTTCGATGTACTCAAT
>Ga0208643_1001131_pt1 | contig 15629 bp, 6 predicted proteins | sample VirMetDEL_Nov_12_FD_184516 | JGI IMG/M metagenome (GOLD analysis project Ga0208643, IMG submission 184516) | Aqueous microbial communities from the Delaware River and Bay under freshwater to marine salinity gradient to study organic matter... | ecosystem: Environmental > Aquatic > Marine >... | reverse complement strand
TTAAACAAAAAGCTGGTAATGTTATATTAGATACGTCTGATAATGTTTTTACAAATGCAGAGTTAAAGAAAATTAGAATATTAGAACTGTGGGCAGTGTTAGGTCCTATAGCTGGTATTATAGTTGGATTAATATTAGGTTAATATTATAAACAATTAAAGGGGAGCTTGCCGTAATGGTTTGCTCCCCTTTTTTTTATTTATTATTATTGAAAATCCATAAAAAAATTACCTGGCTTATCTATAGATGTATCTTCATCTGTTTCTTTTATTTCTTGTGCGTTATTATTTAATTTATCTTCTTCTGGATTTGTTACATCTGTTGAATTTCCAGATCGCGTATAATTTTTTTTCCATTCATAGCCAGTAGAACCTTCAACACCTCCATTTGAAGTTGGATTTGGTTTTCTTTCTTTTGGTACATATGGAGTATCATCTGAAGCTAAATTTTTAGCTAATTCAACAAAAAATTGTCTACCACGCTCTCGACGTTTATCCATACCTAAACCTTCTTTTTTTCTTGCGGCTTGATATTGTTCGTTGTTAGTAATTTTTCCATCTTCATCAAGACCACTTTGATCTAAATTGTACTTTCTTTTTACTTTACGACTTATTTGTTTTTCTCTTCTAACATCTTTTGCAAATTCTCTCTTAGTTTGAGGAGGTTTATTTTCTGTTGATTGATTTTTACTTTCTTTATCTTTATCATCCGAAGAATCATAAGGAGTTGGAAAAGGATATAATGCCATAATTAACTTATTTGTTTTTCTACCTTGTTTGCAGCAGCTTCCCAAGGTAGCTTGCTAGACCCGTTTAAATATTTTTTACCGTTGTACTCTATTTTATCATTAATTCTTTTGTGTTTGTTACCTTTCCAATAAACAAAATTATCATCATAATTTAACTTACCTGATTTCATATCAGCTATATGTTTTTTTTCATGAGCTACTACTTTTTCTTTTTGTTTACCTTTTAATTTAGGATCTATTTCAATAGTACCATCATTATTTGCTCTACCTAAAACTCCGTCAGGTAAACCTTTATTTATAGCTGTTCTTTCTTTTCTTTCTTTTCTTTCTTTTCTTTCTTTTAATGGCTTTAAAGATATAAACTTTTTAGCTTTTGGAGGATAATCTACACCAACATTATACGGTGACCATCCTAATGATAAAAATACAGATTGCCAAGCTTCAGTACTGTCTTGTGATGCAGCTTTTAAGTTTTCTATTTTTTTAAACACACGATCAGCAGGTAAGTTTGTTAATCCTGAAACATAATTAGCAGCAGCAAAACCTTGATAAAACGGATCATTTTTATATTGTCTCCATGTTTCAAATTTTTGTGCTTCAACTATATCACCTATTTTTTTACTTATAGGTGGAGATATTGAAAGACCTTTTTGTACCAATTTTAATGATCCATCATAAACTCTCTGTCCTTTTTCTCTTTTTTGTCTTTGATCATAATATTCCATACCAAGATTTTTAAGAGCAGCTACTACAGCACCTGCGTATCCCATACCTCTAAGTATACCATCGGCAACTCCATTTACAGAATACATTAACTTTTTATTTTTATCTTCTTTCTCTTTTTTATCTTCATATTCATCATCATCTAATAAAAAAGAAAATAAACCTTGTTGTAAAGCGGTAAATATAACATTTTGTGCAACACCATAATAAAGTATTTTTGAAGCATTAGTTTTCCAATCACCTCTACCATTAACTAAATCTGATGTAGCTTTTCTAGTTTCACGAGCATACTGTAGTGGTGTATTAGCAAAAGCTAATATAAGTCTACCTATGTCTGATGCTTGTTGTCTAGATACTTTATCTACTCTTGATGATTGCTGAGCTGTTTCAGAAACTTCTTGAAACTCTAACATAGCTTGAGCATTTGCTTCAGATTCTGATAAACCTTGTTCAATTAATTGATTATACCTATTGCGATACCAAGTAGCACCACCAAATGCAATAGCATTACTATCACCCCATTGTGTAGGCTTAAACCCTAATTCAAGAACTTTTTTATTTAATCTTAAGAATAAATTTCCTGGATTAGAATCAGCAATATCAGCTAAATTAACTTCAATAGCCATACCTCCTCTTCTTTCTTTTAAAAAATCAGAGTTTAATATCATGAGATAATCTTTCATAAACTGAGGTACATTAGCCATAGCAACACCCATTTTAATAGGATTATTAAAATTCCAATTCATATAATTAACAATAGATAATTGCTGTAGTATAGCTGATCTTAAGTTAATAGACATAACTGCACCAACAGATTGATTAATCCAGTTCATTGCTGAATTAAACTCTTTGTCTTTACCTTTCTTACGGTTTTGACCAGTTTCCATTCGTTCAAGAATATTACTAAGCGCATCAGTATAATCATTACCATATATTTGCTTAATAAGCTTCATATTTTGATCAGAAAATATTTGATTTTTATTATTAATAAATTCTTGTAAAAATTCTGTTCTTTGAGCTCTATTAGAAACAACAGCCATATCTGTAGCTATACTACCTCCTAACCATTGTTCTGGTATAGGTGGATACCCATTGTCTAATTTAGTTATTTTAGATATTTCCTCTGCATAAGCTTTTAATTCAGGATTACCTTCAACTAAAGCTATTAAGTCTTGAGTATCAGCTTTATTAAGTCCTAAATCTTGACCAGCTTTATCATAAAGATATGCACGCACAGCCTGTTCATTAGTATATATACCACCTAAAACTTCTTTACTAAGCATTTTTCTAAACTTAGAAGGTACACCTAATGTTCTATAATTTTTAAATCTTTTATTTACTTCTTTAAAATCATTAGCTAGCGTTACTTTTGCTGTAGTATAAGCACTTATGCCTTTAGCAAAAGGTGTAAGTAAATTGTCTTGAAACCATTTCATTTGTTCATCACCTAGCTTACCTTTGCCTTGAAAATATTGAAGCAAACCAGCAAAATCATCAGCGCCTGGAGGTATGTATATATTTAATCTACTTAATAACTTACCTATCTTAGATCTTTTTTTACCTCTTATAAGTGAATCCATTTCGTCTTCAAGAGATCTTTTACCACTTTCTTTTGCTTGTTGCACTCTTTTAGTTACACCTAATTTATTTAATATATCAGCTACAGCATCAACATTTGCTTTAACGTCATCTGCAAAAAATACATCATTGTATCCTTCAGAAACTTTTTCAGCAACCCACATTGCTTTAGCACCAGGTGTACCATTAGCTAAACCTGTTATATTCTGCAACGGTATACTTATACCTAATGTAGATCTTAAAAACTCTTGTATTGCCTCAGCTGATTCAGCTGGTCTAGCTGTTAATACAAATACATCTCTATTACCTTTAGCTTCAGTAAATCGCTTAGCGAGTGTAGCCAGAGGCCCTTTACTACCATCTTTTACTTGGTTAAATTCTGAATAATCAAAAACTGCTCCCGCGTCCTTTAACTCATTATATTGTTCAGCAAATTGTGTAGCATCTAAACTACCTTTAGTGCCATCTGCTAGCGTGTATAGTACCTTAGAATTAGTCTTAGCTAATGTATCGTCAAAATCAAATACTCTAGCTTTTTTAACAGGAGCTTTATCATTAGATGCTATGACTTTAGCTTTTCTAAGTATATTTAACTTGTCAATAATTTCATCAGTTGTTAAACCTTCTATATCTATGCCAAATTCATTTAATAAAGATTCATCGTTTTTTCTAGCTTTTTCTTGCATATCAGCAACTCCTTTTTCATTCATCATCATTAATCTTACTTGCGCAGGATTTTTTTCATTTTTGAATTCTTGAGTTGATTTTGAAACAAAGTCTGACCATTCTTTAACAGACATATAATCTTTTACTTTTTTATATCCATCTGCAATAGCTATTGACAAAGCTTTACCTCCTTGATATGCTAATTTAGTTGTTCTTAGTCCACCTATAAGTATATTTACAGGCACTGAAGCAAAGTTTGTTTGTAACGTACCTTTAGTTCCAGTAAGTTCTGTTAACTTAGCTATAGCTCTATCAATTAAGTTTTCTACTTGATCGCTATTATTAGCTACAGCGGCTGCGTTTGAAGCAGCAACAGCATCAGGGGTGCTAGCGCTTTCAACATTATTCTCTTCAGCTATAGTTTTTCCTGTTTCAGGGTTAATTAAAGTATTTAAATCTATTCCAGCTTTTGCTAATCTTACTATTGGATTATTTATAATGCTAAAACCTTCAGGTAAAACAGAATCTAATTTAGCTATATCAATTAATTCGTCATCTTTTTTTGAAAGTTGTGTTTGATAATAATTATTTTTAATATAAGGCATTATTTCAGCAACTTTATTGTTTGCTATAGCCCATATTAATGTTCCTCCTATTACTGATGCTGGTGGATTATGTTCCTCCCTAAACTTTTCTCCTTTTTTTTGTTTAGAGCTAAAACCATATTCCATTGTTTTAGATTTATATCTAAATGGAGCGGCTATTTTTATTATGCCAGTAGTTGCTTGATAACCAGAAGATATAAATAAAGAAGCTAGTTCTATAGACATTTTGTTTTCAGCAACTGAATTAGCTAATTTATTTGCAAAAAACTCTAAAGCTTTTAAATTTATTTCCCCTTGTGCTTGACCTTCACTTGTAAAGGCTTTAAAAACATTTACACGTTTTGGTTTTTTTACATCATACTTATTATCAAAAGTTTTAGCTAACTTTAAAGCTCGTTTGTAAGCAGGATCTTTAGTTCCATAGTACAAACCTCCTCTTGCTGGTAAGTCAACATAAACACCATCTACTTTTCTTCTAGCAAAATTACCAAATTTAGAACCTTCAAACATCCAACTTGGTATTTCAGAAGCAATAATAGCCGCTTCCATTTCTTTTTGTTTTTCTAGTCTGTTAGAATCGTTAACAGTAGATCTATTTATATTTAATAAATCTGTTACTTGATTTATACTTTTAGCAAAAGATATTTTTTTTAATTGGTCTATTAATTTTTTAGTAAAACCTTTTGGTATATCTTCTGTTTTATCAGCAGCTTCTTTAAAATCTTTATTTTGTTGGTCTTTTTGTTGTTGCTCAGCAAATTGTTGTTTAAAATCAGTATCATTTTCTAATAGATTAATAGCTTCACGCGCGCCCATAGAAACAGCTAATGCTTCAATTAAATGCATTTGTCTATCAGATCTAGTGTTGTTAGCCACCTCTGGAGCCGTCACGTATGCTAAAAATCCTTTTACACCTAATTCTTTAAGTGGAACTTTTTGTAAAACGCCATTACTATCTCTTTTTAAAAATTTAGCAACTTCAAAAGGATTTACAGAATTTCCATCTTTATCTTTACCTCTAGCTTTACGCATAGATTCAACTGACATTGCATCGTAAAAAGCGTCAGGATTTTTTTCTATAGCATTAGTTAAGCCTTTTATGTTTTTAGTATCTTTAAGGCCTAATTGTTTTTTAAGCTCTGTGTATAAAGCATCTTTAAATGTTTTAGCTATATCAGATTTAAATTTAGTAGCATCTACGTTTTGTTTAGTTGTTGATAAAGCTGTTTTAGCTACGTTCTTTATTAAATTTAAAAGCTCTCCACCTACACCTAAAGCAGCCGATGTTTCTATATTATCTACTTCAGCATCAATAGTTGTATCCTCTTCAGACATAACTCTTTGAACTTCCATGCCTTCTAAATCTTTAACATACCTATCATTAGTAACTCCTTTAAAAGCTCTATTAGCTCTTCTAGGTAATTGTTTTTGCAACCACGCTGCTAATGGAACTCCTTTTTCAGGATTATAATCTCTTAAAAGATCAAACATTTCTGCTTCAACTTGAGCTTTATATAAGTTTTTAGCTTCAGATTTATTACCTATTATCATAGCATCTGGAGCTAAAGCAAATTTAGAATTTACAACCTTGTTAAGTAGTCCTTCTTGTAGTTTTTTAATTTGATTATAAATTTTACTAGAAAATATATTTTTACCACCTTCTCTTGTTACGCCGCCATCTTCAACTCCTTTGTCATAAGCTTCTTGTGTTTCTTTAGAAGATTTAACATTACTTTTAGATATTTTTTCATCTGTTTTTTTAATATTTTCTTTTGATTTTTTAATTTCATTAGTTTTACTTTTCCATTCAGATGTTAATTTTTGTTTATCTGCTTTAAATTGTTTTTCTGTTATTTCTTTTTTATCTAATCTTTGTTGAAGATTATCTAAGTTTTCTCCAAATTGTTTATTTAAAGAATCAATAGTACTAGTAGGTGCATTTTCTTTATCAGCAGCTTCTTGATAAGGTGCCATAAATAATATAATAGGATTTTCATCTTGTTTATCATTTATTTCTCTTCTAACTTTATCTTGAGCTTTTGTAGTTTCAATTCCTGTTTTTTTAGATTGTTCTTTATCAGCCTCTTTAGCTGCATCTAAAGCTTTTTGGTATTCTTCATTAGTTCTACCGTCAGCAGTTTCAATAATAGAATTAGCCTCTTGTTTTAAAGATGTTATTCTAACTTCTAAACCTTCAATTATATCTGCTTTTTGTTCATCAGAAAGATTATCAGCTTGCTCTGTTTTAATAATATCTTTTTGTAATTCAATTACACTTTCATTTATAGAAAAAACATTATTACGTTCTTCTATGGTAGTATTTTTTAATTTAGCATAAGGATTTTTTACAGCACTTGCTATTTCTTCTTCATAAACAGCTTGAGCAGCATTTATAGCTTTTATTTGATCATCTGTAATATCAGCCTTAAATTTTCTATCTTCTAATTCATTTATTTTTCTTCTATTTTCTTTAATAGTAGTTTTATCTAAATCAGATCTATTGTCATTTATTCTAGTCATAAGGTTATTATAACCTCTTGATCCTGCTCTAGAAAATCCACCACCAAATGCACCTTTATAAAGAGTTTCTCTACCAGCTGGACTATTCATCCAGGAAAGAGTTTGTAAAGCAGCTTGTTTGTTTGTTTTATCTCTAGCAATTTGATTTATATATTCTTGTCCAGCACCTTGAGCTAATTCAGTTAAACCCTCAACTCTTCCAGCTCCACCCATTTGCCAAACTCCTCTTAAAAATCTATTAGATAAATTAACTCCTATTTTAGACGCTTGCTTATTAAAAGCAGCGGTCATACCTTTTAAACCTGCTTTTTCTAATTTATACATAAAAAACCCAGCTGTTCCAGGTAAAAAAGTTTCACCTTCGCCTTTTCTCCATAGTTGTTCGGCACTTATTCCTTTTTCGTCAGCTTTAGAATCATTATAACTTTTAATAGCATCACCTATCATTATAGGAGCTAATACAGCTGCGCCTCCTAAAGCTGCACCTGGTACACCACCAATAGCCCCACCAACAGCCATTCCAATACCCTGTTGAATTCTTGAAACTCCAAAACTTGTAAAAGCATCAAACCCAGCCGCAACAGCTGTATCTATTTTATCATATATATTTTTTTGTTTTTTTATGTCTGTAAAGCCTAAAACATTTTTGCCCATTAATCTATTTCTTTTATCTATTTCTCTAGATGCTTCGGCTCTAATTTTTTCATCTTCAGTTATAACACCATATAAGTATTTCATATTTGCTTCACTACCAGCTAATTGACTTATAGCATTAGTAACGGTTCTAGCTCTACTTAAAGCACTTTTTCCTTCAAATTCATAATTAGCAAATAATTCATTTTCTTTACGATTTTTTTCAAACGCTTCTAATTCTCCTTTTGAAAAACCTTTATCGTAAATGTTTGCTTTTTCAGATATTTCTCCTTGAAAACCTTGTTCACCCTGCTTAGGCGCTTCTGTTGGAACCTCTAAGTCTGGCCTTATTTCCATCAACTCATTCCAAGCATTTTCATTTTTAGCATTATACTCTTCTAACGTAGGTCTTTCTGGATCTACCTCCTCTTCTTCTACAACAACCTCTTCTTCAATTTGTTCAGGTTGATCTAAACTAAGTCTGGGAGATCCCAATAAACCAGGTACCGACTGCGATTCCGTAACCTTTTCTTCTGTCACTGCATCCGCAGTCTCTTCTTCTACAGTGACTTGTGGCTTTCCCTCTTCTTCAACTTTATCTTCTACATTAATGTCTACTTCTACAGCGTTAAATTTTTCTTTATATTCTTCAATAGTTATTCCCATCTGCTCTGCAGCAGCTGTTATTTGTTCTAATGAATATGGTATTCCATTTATTTCAAACATATTTAATATTTTATTCTGTTGGTGCAAATAGTTTATTAGCTTCTTCAAGTATTTTTCTATAAGCTTCTTGTCGAGTCTTGTCTGTTGTTGCTGATTTAGTCTGTCCTTGTGAAGCTAAAAATCTAGCTTGCATGTATTTTATATAGTCAGCTTTTCTATTTAAATTAAACCTTACCGTACGATCTCTTTTCCTAGCATCTGCTGCGGACTCTGTATATTGATCTGCTTCTGGAGATCCCGCAACCACAGTATCTGGCATTTGATATTTTTTTGGAATTCCTTTTACTTTAATTGTAACTATACCTTCTTTAGTTATTTCAGGTGCTCCTACTGTTGCGTTTGAAGTATTTTCTAAATAAATATCTCCAGCTTTAACGGTGTTTTTAAATTTTAATGGTTCATATCCATTAGCTCCTTTAAATTCTGCTAATGTTGATATTTCATTTTCTACAAACAATGTACTATATGGATCTTCTTTAGGTTTATTTCCATCTTTAATATCTTGTTCGGCTTTTTTTATTTGCTGTTCTTTATAAATATTATCTAATTGTTGTTTTCTATCGTCTATAAAAATACTTTGCCCTTTATTTACAAATTTAGTAAGCATTTCATATTCTAATCTATTTGCATATGTTTTACTTTCGTCGTTAGGATCAACAAAATTTAATTCAGAAGCTAATTTATCTACTTCTGCAGTATTAAAGCCCATATTATCACAAGCATACGCTTTAAGCGCATTGTTACCAGCAACAGTTCCACTGTTACCACCTAAACCATTTTTTAAATCTTCCCACCCATTTTCTAAAGCTTTTACAAAATCTTTATTATTTCCACTATAAATATTAGCATCTTGAGCTGTTTTCATTAAAGGCTCATAGTTATATGGAGGTACTCTACCTTGAACTCTAGCTAAATTTTGTATTTCTTGAACTGGAACATTTATTTCTTTACCGTCAACGCTTTTACCTTTTAAGTAAGTTGAAGTACCTTCACCTTCAAGTCTTAAGCCATTGTCTTTTGTAAGTAAAGTGTTAGAAAAATCTAAAGCATTCATTGGTTGATATGAAGATAACTGACCAGAGTTTAATAATTTTTCGTAACCTAAAACTCTATTTGTAATATCTGTTTTTGCACCTTTTAAATAACCAACTTCTGCTAATATTTCTGCTTTCTGTCTTGCTTTATCACTTTCTGATAAACTTTTATCGTTTGAAACTTTGTAATAAGCATCAGGTAAATAATTTGCAGCATCTTGAAAGTGAGCTTCAATATTATCATATTCACTCATTTTAGGAATAACTAGTCCAGTAGCTTCTTTAAGCCTTAACTGTTCCATTCCATAATCTTCCATAGCTATTTTACGCTGTCTATCTTCTTCGTCTCTACGACGATCCACGGTAGCTCTACTTTGAGCTATAGCTTCTTCTACTGCAGTACCAATTCTTTTTGAAGTGTCTGCGTAATTACCTGTTCCGTAGACCTTTGCCCACTCTCCTATTGTTGCCATATTAACTACTAGTCTTTAAAAATTCCTCCTGCAGAAAAAGCTTTTACTCCCGCGTCTAATAAACCTCCTATACCACCTACAGCATCAGCTGTTGCCTGTGCTCTAGCATCTTTTGCGGCTTGAAATTGACCAGCTCTTCTGTTTAATATATCTTGTTGTCTACCATATTGCATAGATTGTACACTCATATCTCCTTGAGCCGCTAATTCTTTAGCCCTAATGTCTGTTTGAGCTGCAAAACGATCTGCTGCAATTTGATTTCCAACATTAAATTGTTCTCCTTGATTTTGTGCTGCCATGTTTGCAAGCGCAAACTGATTAGTAGCTCCAAATTCTGTTCTAGCAAATTGATTAGCTGAAGCTGCATTAGCTCTTTCTCTAGCTGTATCAGCACCAAACTGAGCCATTGTAAATTGATTAGCTGATTGCGCATCAAACCTAGCTGCTTGATTTTGAGCATCAGCACCAAATCTTGCGGCTTGGTTAGCTGCTTGTGCGTTAAACTGAGCTGCTTGATTTTGAGCACCAATGTTAAACTGATCTTGTCTTAAGTCAAATGAAGATGCTAGATTTCCTTGTGCTAATTGTGCTCTTTGTAATTCAGATTCACCACGAGCACGCATCATTTCATTTTGTTTAGCCTGCTTATCTATATTAGCTGATATACCTGCTTTAGACTTTGCAGCGGCTGCTGCTAATGCTGTAGCACCACCAGCACCTGTGCCTGCTTGTGCAGCAAGATCTTGTGAAGCTGCTAAAGATTGATCTGCTTCTTGTGCTGCTAATTCTGAACCAGCTGTAGAAACCTGCAGGTTGTTATACATGTTGGTTAGACCTGTATCTGCACCTCTAGCTAATCCCTGTACGCTAGTTCCCTTAGCTGTAAAGTCTTGTAATTGATCTCTGTATCCTTGAACTTTATCTGAATATCCAGTTGCTGAACCAATATCAACTTGTCCTACATCTGTACGAGCACCCATTGTGCCTACTGTAGCATTATTTTTAAAAGCATCAAATGGTGTGGGTGTGTATGTTCTACCGGACAACCCCGCCATTTTATTTTCAAAATTAAAGCCTTCAACATTTCTTTCTGCTGCTTCAAAACCTCTTTTTGTATCTTTCTCTGTTTGACGTCTTTTCCTGCCTCCAAAAAGTGAGGCTACGCCTTTTGCTACTGCTCCCATTTAGTATTTCATTATTAATTCGTAAGACGGAGTTTCATCGCAATAATACTCCGCTTGTTTATATTTATCTAATAACATACCTTCTTTTGCCCAAGCAAATGCGTATTTATAACCCATGTCTTCAGCAAAATCAGTTGTAAAATCTACTAAGAGTTGCAATGCATCACTTCTGTCTGTGTCTTGATAAGATTTATCACTAACTACTACAGCTGGAATCGCAGTCTTACTGTTTGTCATCCATAGCCACATGGCTGCAATAGGATCATCTCCTTTGCAAACCATAAAGCCACCTAAGCCTTGTCTTTTTTCTTCTTGTTCGTCACCTACTTTAAAAGAACCAGGTAACATATCACGAGGGAAGCCTTCGGCTTTATAAGCTTCCCACCACTTTGGTATTAAATCCCAATCGGATTCTTGTAATTTTCTTACTTGTAATTGCATATAATTTAATTTGATGAATTTACCGCTTCCGCGTTTAAAGCAAACAACTCTTTTTCTGTTGAAGCGTTTGCTGTTGGTAATGTTAATTTAACTAAAGCAAATGCACCTTTAATTCCACTTATTATTTTATTGTCTGTCTGTGTTAAAGTACCATTGACAACAATGTAGTTTGGTTCTGATGAACTTATCGGTGCAAAATACTTGCCTTCTTTTTCTTGAAAAGGAAATGTTACTATTGTTGCCATATTATCCTGGTTGAATTACATTTATTGTTTGTGGTGCTACCGCTGAACCTGTTACTCTATTATTTGCTTTTGTAATTTCAATAGTAGTAGTTCTTTGAGCTCCGGTATTATTAGCTGGAGCAGAAACTGTAAAAGAAACTCCTGGAGATAACGATATAGTTACGCCAGAAGCAGCAGAATCTAAAGATAACCAAGAGGCGGTTGGAGTACCTGGTGAAGCAGATCCATTAACATTCCAAGTACTAGCTATATTTTGTAAACCACCAGCTTGAGGTAAATTTATTGTAGAAGTACTACCTAATGTTGCTGTAGCTGCTCCTACTGTTGAATCTACAACTGGAGTTACAACTGTATCTTGAGTAAGTATAGGTATAACTTGAGTTATTGCTAGTTGACCGCTTTCGTTGCCTAAAACAGGAGTTGGTGTAGTACCAGTTGGAAAACCAGATAAAACATAACTATTATCAACAAGTACTTCAGTTGTTGCACACGTGTATGTTATAACAACTGTTCTAGTGCTTGCTAAATCAAATGGAGAATTATAAAAAGCTGTACCTATAGCTGTTGTTGATCCACTTGATTGAACAGGTGTGCTGTAATTGACAGTTCCACCAGTTGGCGCAGTTACATTACCTTGATTTAATTGTAAAGTATATTTTAATGTTGCTGATCCATTTACTGTTATTGTTCCAGCTGTTGCTGTTGAAGGAACTGTTATTGGTAAAGTGTAAGTTAAATTATCTAAACATGCACTACAACTTCCAGATCCACTTCTTACGTTTGTTAAAGTTCCAGGATTAGTAGAAGCTGGCATCCCAAGTATACTAACAGTTACGTTAGCTGGATCTATATAATAATTACTTTCAACTGCTGTACTAAATTCAACTTGATTACCTCCAGCATTATTAAATACTCGTGAAGCTGGAGTTATTGAAGAGTTTGAAACAGTATCTATAATGTTTACAGTTAATAAAGCTACAGTAAATGCTAAAGCAGCGCCTGTACCTCCTATGTTTAAAGTTTGTATACTATTAGCATTTCCAACAATATGTTGAACTAAAAAGACTAATCTTCCATCTGTAGATTCAAATGGAGCAGTTCCAACGGGGTTTGTTATACTTAAACTACTTCCAGAAGCTGCTGTTAATGTTACATTGTTTACATTATCAAAAGCAAATTGAGAATTTAATGGTGAAACAAAAATAGCCCATTGAACATTATCACCTTGCTTAGCTTGAGTTGTATTAGCTCCATTAAACACAGAATTAGGTGCAGCGCCGTTTAACTGTAGTGTTGTTGTAAAAGATGTTGCTAACACGGGTAATGTTCCTGAAGCACTTAGATCTGTTTCTATATACTCTAACTCCCAGCCAGTATCACCTTCATAACTTAAACTGTTATATTGTTTTACAAGCGATGGAGCATCATTAAATATAGGTATAACATAAGACTCTTGTGTTCCAGAGTTATAAAAATTATTTCTAGTTACATTAGTACTATGATGTTGCCATAAATTACCACTATTAAAAGTATAATATGTATTATTTAAAGATAAACCACCTTCTTGTTTGTAACCTCTAAAACTTGTCCATCCACCTGATCTATCGTCAAATGTTACTGTTAAATAACCATCTGATGCTGTTGCTGCGTTTGTATCTTCATTACTATCAAAGCCTTCACCTATAATAGTCAATTCATACATACGACTATATTCATCATAAGATCCTATAACAGATGTAGATTGTTTTAATGCATCTCTAAAAAAGTCACCCATACCTACTTGAGATATTTCAGTTATACCATTTTGAGACAATCTTAATACAGTACCTCTATTTTTATCGGTAAAATATCTTGAAAAACCAAAACTCGCAAAAGATTGAGGATCGTTTGATATACCAAACTCACCAGCGTAAGCAGCTACTGTTCCTAAAAACTGTGTGTTACTTGTAACTGGCACAGCTCCACCTTCAGCTGAATATATAAAGTTTTTATCAATAGGTGATCTAGATACTTTATCTTCTTGAAATATTAATATCTGTGTATCATCAACAAACATTTTCTGTACAGAACCATTTAATGGATCAAGAGAAATTGTTAGACCACCCTCAGATTCATTAAATTGATTTATGTAGTTAATACCAGTTCTAGAGTTTAAAAGTCCGCTAGAATGTATAAGAGTATTATTTCTTCTTTCTTGAGTAAAATTTTCTTGTACTACATAAGCTCTAACGCCTACATCAAAAAACGGTTGATTAAAACCTGCTTTAATTCTATTTATTTCTATATGATTACCTGCTGTAAAAGTTAACAATATACAGTTAAAAAATTCTATATCAATTGCTGTTGCAGGTATTTCAGATACTAAACCTCCTGTAGATGTTTCAAAAAATATATCTAACTCAGAACTAATAGGTTCTGTTTCAAAAACACATAAACCAGTAGATACCGCGTTACCGCTATTATCAATAGTTGTAACAGTTGCATCACCTGATGGATTTGAAATAGATTGTACTGAAGTTAAAGCTGAATATGGAGACGTATAAATATTACCACCAGCTAAATATTTAGGATAAACAGATACATTACATGGAGATATTGTTGCTGAAGTACTAGGAGGTATTGCAGCTGTTTGATCTCTAGGTATTTTATTTATACTATCACCAAAACGATTAACTGTATTAGCAGCATCAATAGTTGATATCCAATTATAGTACTCTTGTTCGCGTTGTTTCACAACAACTCTATATGAATAAGCCCATGTTGGTATTTGTGTTGTGTCTGCAAATACTATTCTTAATGCGTTAAAAGCAGTTGTTGAAGTGGCATTTCCTGTATTTGGATCTATAAAAACAGTATCAGTACCAGAACTAGATAATATAACTGGTGATTGTCTACCGAATTTATCAGCTAATACAATACCAACCTGATATGTTCTTCTTGATTTAACTGATTGATTTGTTAAAGTGTTATTTCTAGCAGATGTTTCACCTGTTCTTTCAACACTAAAAGCTATGTTAGGTATGTCAAAATTTTGTAAAAAATTTCCATAAACTAATCTACCGCCAGCAACTTCTTGTGCTTTAGCTTTAATAGGTACAGCATCATAAACTCTAGTAAGTTGATCACCCGGTAAAGTTCTAAATGGATCGGTTGAAGAATATGTAAAGTTTACAAAAGGTTCGGTTGTAACTTCTTGATCATCAACAACATATAATGTGCCAGAACCAGATTCTTTATATATTAATTCAACACTTGTAATACCATATCCAGTTGGTGTAGGTATTTGTAATTGTACTTGATTTATTGCATTAACAAAAGTTTCTATTTCACCAAAATTTGATAATGAAGTACTTATTGTATCAGTTTCATTTAATCTTGAAAAAAGTATAGGTGAAAAAGGTGCTAATACACTATATTCACTGTCTTCAAATTGCCATCTGTATGAAAATCTAATAAGTTTATCTTCCATAAACGTAGAAGATATATTAGCTTCTCTAGTTGCAGCAACAATAGTTGGTGATTCATATGGCGTAAACTTAGCTACAGATATTAAATTATCTATATCACCAGCAGCTGTATAATAAGATGTATTATTTCTTGCTGTTACTACATTTATTTTTCTAGGATAATTTCTATTATCAGTCCAAAACAAAAGGTCATCAACTATATTTATACCTGTTATAGGATAATTTTGATGTAAATTTAATTGTGTTGAAACAATTAACGACGTAAGTTGTTTTGTTTTTTGATCATATTCAAATAAACCATGTTGACCACTGTTTGTCTCATTGTATATTGAATTTGTTGTAACAAGAAAATATATTTTTTCATTACCAGTATCAGCAACTTGACCTATACATTTACCGTTAACAAGTCCGCTTTGTGCTACTAATTCATTACCTAATAAATTTTCAACAGCACCAACGTCTGAGCTTTCTGATTGCCCTATATTAATATTAAAACCTTCTCGATATTCACCGGCAGGTACTATTCTGTCATCCAGATCTCGGTTCATTTTACCGACATTGAATGTTCTTTTAATTTCTGGCATAG
>Ga0208643_1001130_pt1 | contig 15634 bp, 15 predicted proteins | sample VirMetDEL_Nov_12_FD_184516 | JGI IMG/M metagenome (GOLD analysis project Ga0208643, IMG submission 184516) | Aqueous microbial communities from the Delaware River and Bay under freshwater to marine salinity gradient to study organic matter... | ecosystem: Environmental > Aquatic > Marine >... | reverse complement strand
AATTCTGATTTACCTTTAAATGGTGCCGTATATTATCCTTTAGTTGATTATGGTAACGACGGAGAAGAAGCATATTATAGTTTAGATAATAGTGGTTCATTACCATTCATACAATTTAGTGGTATAGCTACAACTACAGGCTCAATTGATAATCAAAGAACACCTTTAGCATATCAACAATTATTACCTGCAATTAGAGGTAAAGAATTATTAGATGTAATAGCAGATCAAGCAGGATTTACTTATACAAGTTCATTTGCTAATTTAACATCTGAAGCATTTAAAAACGTTTATGTATTAGCTAAAAGTAGAGACACATTAGGTCCTACATCTGCAGGTGCATCAAACGAAACATTTAGTGGTTCAATGATCACTACACAAGCAATAGCTACAGTAGGACCAGGTGGTTCAAATCCATTATTAACAACAGCAGAAACAACAGCTGATTTTGATCCTAGTTCTAACTTTAATGCTGGAAACTATAGATATATTTGTCCTTTAGATGGTAATTATTCTGTAGATTTTTCTATGGAAATAAATGTATCAGTGCCAGTATTTAAAGCACAATATTTAGCAGGTATATTTGTTAGATTTGCAGGCGGAGGAACAAACGTATATTATAGCACAGGACAAAGTGGATTTTATAATGCAGGTACATCTACAGAAATACAAACCGGAGCATTTAACATACCTAACTTATCAGCAGGTGATTCTTTAGAATTAGTATTATATGTAGAGAATTTTAGTGCTACAAATATTACAGCAGCAGCAATTAATGATACAGCAAATACATTTTTTAATGTTACAGCAACACCTGTATCATATGAAAATGCTAATATTGATATGGCTCAACAATTTGATGGTAATACTAAAACATTAGATTTATTTAAAGGATTTTTAGAGCAATTTAACATGGTTGCTTTCCCAACTTATAATCAACCAAAATCAATAACGATAGAACCATTTGATACATGGATGATAAATGGTAGAGATGTAAACTGGACAGATAAATTTAATACAGCAGAACGTATATCAGTTACTTCACCATTAGCAGAACAAAATAAAGAAACATTTATAGGCAATAGTGGTGATAAAGATAGATTTAGTGTCTTTACAGAAGATAACCAACCTAACTTACCATTCGGTACAGTACAATTAGTATCAAATAGTACAATACCTCAAGGACAAAGAAAAATTAAAACATTCTTTGCACCTGTAATTATGGGCACAATGTTACAATCAGGATCTATAGATGCAGATGGTAACCCAACATATAACTTATCAGTAGAAGAAAATTATGTACCACATTTATATAAATTCGATAATTCAGGTCTAAAATCATTTAACTTTAAACCACGTATAGGATATAAATTAACAGGTAATTCATTAGCATCAGCAGCATCTGGTTCTATTTGGATTGGTACTCCTGGCGTAGGAGCAACTGCATATAATAAAGATGATGGTTATGCTACAATAAGTAATATATCAGCAGTAGGTAATTTATTAAATACATTTAATTTACATTTTGATAACACATACACTCCATTTGTAGCATCTAATTCATCATTTGGAATTGGTACAGCAGTAGCAGAAACAGCTTATGTATCATATTGGAATAATTATATAGCAGGATTATATTGGAATGAAGGTAAAAAAGTAACATTAGATTTATACTTTACACCTGAAGAATATAAAGATATAAGATTAAATGATCGTATAACAATTAAAGATCAAACATATAGAATTAACAAAATCAAAGGGTTTAATTTAATGGAACCTGATGTAGTAACAGTTGAATTACTAAAATTATATCCAGTATTTAACAATGTAGTTGATACACCAGCACCAACACCGAGTCCAACTCCAGTGCCAACGCCTACACCTACTCCTACACCTACACCAGTACCTACTCCAACACCAACTCCTACACCAAGTCCTTCAGGATGTAGAACATATACAATTTATGGTAATAGTTCAGGTGATTATCAAGAAGCAAACTTTATTTGTTGTGATGGTACTACAGGATATGAAAGAGTAGAAGATTATGCTTCAACATCATTCTGTGCACAAACAGGAACAGTAAGTAGTTCAGGTACAGGTGGATTAAGCACAGGAGGAACTTGTACAGATGATTGTTAATGAGAGAAGTAATTAAACATTTAAAAGCAACAATTGGTGAATTCGTTATTTGTGGAAGTTTGGCTTTATATTTACATGGTCTTATTGATGATTATAACCATGAAGAAATAGATATAATTGTAGATAGTGATATAAAGATAGATGGATATACAAGGCATACATCAAATAGATTTAATGCTAGAGGATGGATGGGAAAATATAACGATGTGTATATTGACGTATATAATAAAAAATTACCTAATTACGATAAAGTCGTTGTTGATGGTTTGATAGTGCGTATAAAAACGTATCAAGCGCTTAAAACGCATTATTTGTCATTAGACATAGATAACATGAATGGACATGAAAGATTTAAAAACAAATTATTAACAAGGGTAGACTTGTTTAAATAAATATTTATTAGTATGGCAACACAGACTATTGATTATAATATTAATGTAAATGCTGGAAGTTCACTTAGAACTATCCAAGACATTGAAAACGAATTAAATGAGTTAAATCAGGAGATTAAAGAAGTTGGTGTTGGTAGTGCTGCGTTTGATAAAGCAGCTGGTAATATTCAGAAACTAGAGTCAGAATTAAGACAAACTCAATCTACAGTAGAAGGATTTACATTAGATAAAAAACTAGAAACAGCAGATGGTGCAATTAAAGTTGTAGCAGGTTCTGTAGCTGGTTTAACTGGTGCCGTAGGATTATTAGGTATTGAATCAGAAGAATTTGATAAATTAACTGCACAAGCAACCAATGCAATTGCATTTGGTATGGGTATAAAAGATGTATCTGAAGGTGTAGGTAAATTAGCTAAAAACCTTAATTTAGGTACTATAGCTCAAAAAGCATATAACGTAGTACAAATGGCATTTAATGCGATTATGTCATTAAACCCAGTAGCTATTGTTATATTGTCAATTACAACATTAATTGGTTTAGTAGTAGCACTTAAAGATAAATTTGAAGCAGTAAATAAAGTATTTACATTCTTTAAGAACCTAGCAATGGCAGTAGGTGAAGTACTAGGTTTAACTGAATCAGCAGAAGAAAAAGCAGCTCGTGAACAAAAAGAACGTTATGAACAACGTTTATTAGACATTGATAACGAATTAAAAGTTAGAAAAGCAGCTGGTGAAGAAACAGTTGAGTTAGAACGTGAAAAATTAGCAAAAATATTAGCATTAACTGAGGAAGGATCTCAGGAACAAAAAGATGCTCAAGCTGATTTAGCAGCATTTGAACAACAACTAATAACTGATAAACAAAATGCAGTAGATGCTGCAAATGAGGAAGCAAGAAAGAAAAGACAAGAAGAAAGAGAAGCACGTAAAGCAGAAGAAGATGCAGCGGCTGAAGAGGCAGCACAAGCAGAAGTAGATAGATTAGCTAGTATAGATGCTATTATAGCTGATTATTTAAAACGTGCTGAAGACGATGCTGCAGAAACAGAATTACAAAAAATTGAGCTAGAGGAAGAACGTAAAATATCTGAGTTAGAAGCTTTAGGTGCTGAATTAGAAGATATTCAAGCAGTAAGAGATTATTATGCTGGTTTAAAATTAGATGCAGAAGCAGAAGCATCAAATCAATCAGTATTAAACGCTCAAGAAGAAGCTAAGAGGAAAGAAGATGCTGCAATGGCTGAATTAGAAGCTAGAACAGCAATTGAACAAGCTAAATTTGGTTTATTATCTCAATTTGGTGGTTTATTAGGTCAATTAGCAGGTGAATCAGAAGAATTACAAATAGCAGCTGTTATTGCAACACAAGCAGCAGCAATAGGTGGTATAATATCATCTACAGGATTAGCAAATGCAAAAGCATTAGCTGCATCACCATTAACATTTGGTCAACCTTGGGTTACAATTAACACTGTATCTGCAGGTTTAAGTATAGCATCAGCAGTAGCAAGTGCTGCTAAATCAATTGGTGATATTAAAAATGCTAGATCATCAAGTTCACCAGCAGGAGGGTCACCATTACCTAATAGTGCTCCTGGTAGAGCAAGTGTACCAGATAATCCTAATTTAGATTTAGGTGTATCTCCCGAAACACAGGTAGGAACTAACGCAGTTCAAGCGTATGTTGTCAGCGGTGATATAACATCATCACAAGAAGCAGAAGCAAAATTAAGTACAAGAAGAGCCATAGGCGGTTAAAATATAACAATATGAAAGTAATAAAATTAGACATTGATGAAGAAAACATATTCGAAGGAATAGATGCAGTAGCATTGGTTGCAGAACCAGCTATTGAATTAGATTTTCAATTTTTCAACAAACAACACTTTGCTAAAACATTTAAAGATTATCCTCAAGCAGCTCGTAAGGCAGCAGAACAAGGAATTAAACGTAATAAAGCGATTAAAAATAAATGTGGTACAGCGGTTGGCAAACGTAGAGCAACGCAGTTAGCTAACGGTGAGAACGTGTCAATTCAAACAATTAAACGTATGAGGTCATTCTTATTACGTCAAAAAGATAATTACGATTTAGCTATAAAAAGAAGCGATTATAATGCATGTGGTTATATATCTTATCTATTATGGGGAGGACCTGCTGCATTACCTTGGGCAGAAAAGAAATTAAGACAAGCTGGTTTACTAGAAGAATCTAATAAAGAAGTAATTATGTCTGAAATGAAATGGGGTACTAAATCAGCAGCAGATAGAGAACGAATTTATAAAAAATATGGTTTTGCTGATCAAGCAGAAATAGATGGTATACCTGTATTTGCAGATGAAAATCAAGCATTAGTAATGGCTAGAAATATTGGTTGTGCAGGCACTCATAAACATGAAATTGGAGGAGAAACAGTTTATATGCCTTGTAAAACACATACTGAAGCAACTGATAAAATGCTTAAAAAAATAGAGGAATCTGAACCAGTTAAAATGCATAAACATTTTGATGAGTTTGATGATGACCAAAAAGAACAATTACTTAAGAATTTAAAATCCGTGGGTAAAACAGAAGCATCATTGATTGATGACACGTGGTTAGAAATTAGTGAGGATGAGTTTAATAACAGTTTATACGCTGAATTTGCTGTAAAACGTAGTGATAGTAATCCAGATAAAGGATCATTACAAGATACATCGCAATTTAAAGTATTATACAAATATTCAGGACCTAGAGATTCTAAAAATAGAACGTTCTGTAGACAAGTATTAAATTTAGATTTATTATACAGATTAGAAGACATAAACAATATGTCATTATTTGGTGCTAATGAGGAATTTAGTACATACGATATATTCGTATACAAAGGCAGTTTTAACTGTAGACACAGTTGGGTACAAAAATTCTTTAAAAGAAATGATACCAATAATAAACGATCTGCCAAAAACCCGATCCTAGAAGAAATATTAGGAGGACCTAGAGCACAAGGCGCTAGTCAAGTAAATCCTAAAGCAAGAACATTAAATGAAATTGAAGCAGGTGTACCTGAAGGTCAATTTGAATTTAGTGCGGTTGGTGAGAAAATGGAATTAGCAGGACCACTTATGGTACCTGATAAATTAATACCTCGATTTGATGAAGAAGGAGAAAAATATTACGTATTCTTCGACGCTGCAGGTATTAAAAAACTATCATATAAATTAATGGAGAATAAGTTAATCGATTCTGTAAACATAGAACATGATGCAGATAGAAAAGTAGCTGATTTAACATTAGTCGAATCATGGTTAGTAGCAGATGAGAAAAACGATAAATCAAATTCATACGGATACAATTTACCTAAAGGTAGTTGGTTCGGAGTTTATAAAGTAAACAACGAAGAAGTATGGGACAAATACATCAAGACAGGAGCAGTAAAAGGCTTTAGTGTTGAAGGTATTTTTAACGATAAAACAATTTTAGCAAATAAACAAGAATATGCCTTTACCAAATCCTAAACCAACCGAAAAGAAAGATGATTTTTTATCTAGATGTGTTACATCAGATATAATGCGTAAAGAATTCCCAGATGGCAAACAAAGATTTGTCATTTGCCTACAGCAATGGGAAGATAAATAATATATTTATACTTGTACAACATAAACTAGTCCATTGGTTTTATGATTGTATTTTATTGTATATATTTTTATATATTTTTTCTTTTAGGAAGGGATAGCACGTAACGGAACCTCGTTAGCTATCCTTTCTTTTATCTTTTATATGTCCTCGTTTTCTACTTGTAGAATCTACATTATATCTAGGGTAATCACCAAATGCTAATTTGTGTTGTTCTAAATGATATTTTTCACGTTTCATACGTTCATCTTTATCTTCAACATATTCAATTACATCAAATGATAATCTAGTTCTATCTAACTTACCTGTAGCTAAATCATATGGAATTTTAGGTTGCCATTTAATTTTATCAGGCTTAATATGTTTAGAAAAATGGGCTACACGACGTTGTTCAGGCATAGTAGATTGACCAATATAAATGATATTTAAATCTTCATATATAGCATAAACACCAGCTGGCTCTTCACGATGATATTCTTTTAAGTATTCAGATTTTTTAATTCTAAACCAAGGCAACTTCCATTTTGCTTCGTGTTCAATTTTAGATTGTTTTGCTTTACATGATTTACATTTGTAAATAGCACGTTTAAACATTGATAAGTAAATGTTAACGCCTGGATTAAGAATTGTTTCTTCACCGCGTTTAGCACATGCTATACATACTTTAGGCCATGAATCTTTTGTGTTGTAAAATGTTCTCATAATATTGTATTTTATTGTTCTTATTATACGTATGTAATATAAATAGAAAACCAACAGAAGCCAACAGACTTTATAAAAGAAGTAGAAGAATACGGATATTTATGGTTAACGAAATGAGGCAAGTAGCCTCATCAATAATTTTTTTCAAAAAACATTTACTATGACTAAAAATGAATTAAAAGAGTTAGTAAAACAACATTTTAATTTAGTCGAAGCGAACGTTGAAAAATTCGATAAAGCGGAATTAGAAGACGGAAGTGAAGTATCTAACCAGAAAGCTGGCAAATTTGAACTAGGTCAAATCTTATACATTAAGGATGACAAAGGGAATTTTGTAGAAGCACCTGAAGGAGAACACATTTCTAAATCTGGTATCCAATTTATTCTAGATAGAGACTCTAAAATCACGGGTCTTAAATATCCAGACGCTAAAGGAGAAGGTTCAGCAGATCTAAAGTCGGAAGACAAGATGGTTGAAGAGGACAAAGATCCACAAGCTAAAGATTTAATTAAGAAAGGTGATAAAGCAGACGAAGGCGCATTTGCTTCTAAGGAAGACGAAATGGATGCAAGAACAGATGCTGAAGAGGAAGGCTATTTAGATGGAATTAAAGACGAGAAGGAAGACTTAATTAACGCAGGTGGATTTTCACTTGAAGATGTTGTCGAAGTAATTGGAGAAGTAGTTGAGGCGAAAGTAGAAGAATTAAAAGACAAGATGAAAAAAATCGATGACAAAATGAAATCGATGGAAGAAAAAATGTCTTCATTTAGTTCAGAACCAGCAGCTGATAAAACTGTTCCAGCAATCAAGTTTTCCAGAGCGGAAGGCGTAACAAAAGCAGACAAACGCTACAACGCAATGTTGAAGAGAATGTCTAACAAATAATTAAAATTAAACTTAAACTATTATGGGATTAAATGTAGCTGCATTAGCAGACTTTAACAACGAAGTAGCAGGTAAAGTTTTACTTCAAACGATATATAAAGGCAATACAGCTGAGTACGTATCGATTCAAGAAGGGATTAAATATCAAGAGCCATTAAACAAAGTTTCCGTTATACCTTATTTTCAAGGTGGTGACGCTGTAACTTCTCCAAGTGGATCTGCAACATTTACTCAAAGAAACATTACTGTTACGAAGAGAACAGCTTACGATGCTTGGAATCTTCAAACATTAACACAGAAATACTTAGGTATATCTGCATTACCTGAAGGGTCTTACGAAGAGACTTTCAGTTTATTAAATGACCTAACTACTGAATTAGTAGCTAAGGCACAACAAGACAATGATAACTTTATTTGGAACGCAGTTTCAGGATCACAATTTCCTGGATCATCTGTAGAGCCAGAAGCTGACGGTTTTCACAAACTAATTAGTGGTTCTACTGCTAATGTAGTTTCTGCGACAGGTGCTTCTGCAACTCCAATTACAGGATCTACTGCATACGCACAGTTAACAGGAATGTTAGAAGTTGCTGATCCAAACATCTTAGATGTTAGTGATTTAACTTTCTTCTGTGGTATTAAAGTATTCCAAAGAATCATCAACGGTCTTACAACTCAGAACTTATTCCACTTTGACCCAACTTCAGTGAAGTCAAGAGGCGGATTTTACGAAGTTCCATTACCAGGATACCCTAACGTGGTTATCGTAGGTGGATGGGGATTACGTAACAAAGAGAGAGTAGTACTAGGACCTGCAAGTGATGCATTCGTAGGATGTGATCTTATTTCAGATACAAGTAACTATCAACTTTGGTATGATATCAACTCTGATACTATCAAATACAGATTGAGAAACAAATTAGGTACTCAAATTGGTCATCCACATTACTGGGTGAGTAACGACGTAAACTAAGAGCATTAACCGATTATTAACTAACAAAAACTTAAAATTATGGCATGTGATATAACATCAGGATTTCAACTAGGTTGTAGAGATAACATGGGTGGACTTCGTCAAATTTATATATTAAGTGGTTCAGTTAGTTCAGTAACAGGCGCAAATAATGGTTTATTAACAGCTATCAGTGGATCAGGTACGTTCTTTTTATTCGAACTTGCTAAAAACACAGGTGACTTTACAGAAACTATTAACAGTAGTATTGAAAATGGTACTGTTTATTACGAACAAGTAGTAAACGCTCCATTCCAAAAACTACAGTCGTCAACTCGTAATCAGGTTAAAGTTCTTGCACAGAACCCAGACTTAAAGATTATAGTTCAAACTAATAATGGTACTGAAGACGGCGGAATAGGACAATTTTTCTATTTGGGCCAAGAAAATGGTATGACATTATCAGGTGGAACTGGACAGACGGGGACAGCTTTTGGAGACCTAAACGGATACACACTAACATTTACAGGGGATGAACCATTCCCAGCAAGTGAAGTAAGTGGATCTGTCTTAACAAGTGTACTTTCGGGTATATCTGTAGGATCTTAAATATATTCTTAAAAATTGGGGGGTCTATAAATGACCCCCTTTTTTTTAATATCTATTTTATACAATAAACATATTTATTCTTAGACGATGATTAGACTAAATTACAGCAGCAGTGGAACAGATACAAGTGCACTTTGGGTAAACTACCAAGTTAGTTCATCTGAAGCATTATTTTCATTAACTAGTAGTTATGATCAATCATTATGGGAATTATCAGGTAGCATCATATCTAATAAAACGCAAGGTGGAGACGGTTGGTTATTAGTACAAACTAATAGAAATCAAGCGCCTACAGCAAGTGGGCAATGGTTCGCAGACATATCACCATATGTAAGTGAATTTACTAATGCAATATGGAACATTACAGCACTAAAATGGGCTGATAATAATGAACCAATTGCAGTTTTAGATTATAAATGGGCAACGTTCCAAAAATATCTAAATAGAAAATATGATGGTGGTTTCATTGATACAGAAAGAGTATGGGTCTCAGGTTCGAATGATCCAGCTATAACCGATTATGTATCAGGAAATGAAAACGGTACCTTTAACACATATCAATACTAATGGAAAATAAAAAATTTAACTTTTCGGCTATTAAACGTAAGGAAGAATTCGCTAAAAGTGGATTTGACAGAGAAAGTAATCCTTATCGTCACGGAGAAATGGACAAGCCAAAGTATATGAAATTTGGAGCTGATAATCAGTACCCAGAATATTTAATTTCATTATACAATCAATCATCAATACACGCTTCGTGTATAAATTCAATTGTACAAGCTATAACCGGAGATGGTTTAGTTACAGACAATGAAGACATCTTAAAAGTTGCTAACAGAGATGGGGAATCATGGAATGATATCTACAACAAAGTAGCTTTAGATTACAAACTCTTCGGAGGCTATGCTTTAGAAATTATTTATTCTAGAGATAGAAGCAAAATTGCAGAGATATATCACGTAGATTTCTCACACGTGAGAGCTATGGAGAAATGCGATCGCAATAAAATACCAGGTTATTATATTTCAAATGAATGGAGACCATCATTTGATTTTACAATTAATGACATGGATAAAAAATTACCTCATTTACCTCCATTTAATTTAGAGTGTAGAAATGAGGAACCAAAACAATTATTATACCATTCACCTTACAGACCTGGACAAGGATATTATCCATTACCTGATTATGTAGGTGGTTCTAAAGTAATAGACTTAGATCAAGAGGTAGATAATTTCCACATATCAAATATTAAAAATGGTTTAGCACCATCATTAGCAATTACAACTTATACAAATGCAAATGATGAGGAACGAATGGCTATAGAAAACATGTTAAGATTACAGTATGAAGGTACTAGTAATGCAGGAAATATGTTATACATGGATGTTGCAGATCCGTCGCTTAAACCCGATATAACTCCTATTCCACAAAATGGGGCCGACGATTACTATACCACATTAAATGACGTTGTTTCACAGAAAATTTTAACGAGTCATCGTATAACAAGTCCAATGCTTTTAGGTATTAAATCAAACACAGGATTAGGTAACAATAGTGAAGAAATAGAAACAGCATATAGATTGTTTTTAAATACAGTAGTATTACCATTCCAACAAAGTATATTAGGAGTATTTGAAGGATTATTAGAATTCAATTACGGAGAATTAACATTAGGTGTAATACAGAAAAACCCATTATTTGAATACGATGAAGCAGATGAAACAGAGGTAGTAGTATCTCAAGATGCAGATGTAGAGGATGAAAAAGAATTAGATGATCAAATAAATAATGACGCACCATTAACAGAATAGATATATGACAACTACATTATTAATTAGCGAAGCAAAAGTTAGAGCATTTTCAGATTTAAATGAATCTGTAGATGATGCTTTAATGGTAAACGGAATTAGAGAAGCACAAGATATAGCTATACAACCTATTATAGGAACTAAACTATATAATACTTTAATTACTAAAATTGATAACAATAGTGTATCAGGGTCGTATACAACATTAATTGACGATTACATTCAGCCGGCATTAGTTTATGCTGCATTGTATAATATTACAGAGGCTGTAATGGTAAGAACTAGAAATAACGGATTATTAACTCCTACAGGGGGTGAAAATAGCGTTAATGTAGATAGAAGTATGTATGATGCTAAACGTCAAAGCATTTTTAACAAACAACAATTTTACGCAGATCAACTGTCTAGATACTTAACTGAAAATCTAGCATTGTTTCCTGAATTAGGTCAAAATACATTACTATACCAATTTGTACCTGACTATGGTAGTCAGTACAGATCACCTATTGTAATGCAGAGGAATACTAGAGCAGTATATATGAACTTAGCAAGACAAGCAGGATTACCAATTGTAAATTCAGCTTATCCTGCGTATCCACCTCCAGGACCAACTAAATACGATATATAATTATGGCACAAGATTTATCAGGACTTTATATAAGTCAATCATTTCAAAATTTAGTACAGCGTTCCGCAAGTGGAGCATTTAATGTACTAGCAACAGCTACGGGTACGGAATTTATTCCTATATCAGCATCATACGCTATTTCTGCTTCACAAGCACAATCAGTAGTTAGCGCTTCATATGCTGTGAGTGCTTCATTTGCTCAACGAGCTATATCATCTTCACATTCAGACGTTAATTTACAAGAAGTATTACAAAATGGTAATTCAGCTTCTATTGCAATAAATTTAACAGCAAGTCTAAATACAACAGGAAGTTTAACAGAACATAAAAATGAATTTAAAGTAACAGCACAAGATAAAGATACTGATTTTGATGTTGCAGCATTTAAAATTAAAAATAATGGTGCAGGTAAAACAATAATTACTGGTTCAGTTGAAATAACAGGATCATCATCAGTAGAAGGAATATCAACTGTAAGTTTAAATTCATCAGGTAATAGTCCAAAGCTTATAATTAAAGATGATGCTAATGATAGTTTTAGTGTAGGACCAACAATAAGATTTACTGGTTCTAAAGTTGGTTTAATTGAAACAGAAAAAAACCTCCAATTTGATGTAGGATCTACTGGTGATACAATATTCAACGCTGGTAGACAATACCTATTTACAAAAGATAATTTCCAATCAGGTGATTTTAAAATTACAGATAATGGTTCAAGATCAACATTATATAAACACGAAAACTTAACTGAAACAGGTAGTATAAGATTTGCAAATACAACTACAGATGCAGGTATAGCAATAAGAATGGATGATAACAAGATGGCATTACAAATGTATTCTGGTTCATCATTCGTACCTATTATACAAAGAGCATCAGGTTCAAAACAAGTAAATCTATATGATTCTACTTCAAGCACTGGTTCATCAGCACAAGTATTAACATCTAATGCTAATGGTGGAATTGAATGGGCTGCCGGAGGTGGAGGAGGAGCTGCATTTCCATTTACAGGATCAGCACAAATAACTGGTTCATTAGGAGTTACTGGTTCAACTAAGGTTACTGGAGATGTAAATATTACAGGTTCAATTATAGGAAGTGGTAATATAAGAGCAGGACAAGCAGCAGGGGCATTTGCTTCTGATTCAATAGAATTAGGTTCAGCTACAGTACCTGTACAATATGGTAACATGGTTGTTCATACTAATACTACTAGAGATTTAGGTAACCAATATAACGCTTTTCAAATTTTAGACGCAGGAGCACAAACGTTACAATTCGCTAGTACAGCATTCTCAGGATTAGGTAATAATGTTCATTTACTAGGAATGGGTGGTAATTCTACAGGTAGAGCAGATAATATTAAAATGTGGTCTTCGGGTTCAGGAGCAGAATTAAATTTATCTACTGATGTAGTAATACAATCAGGTAATAAATTAACAATGTCTGGTTCAATAGAATTAGCTAGTAGCACAGGTAGTGTAGGTCAAGTAATTGGTGTAGACGCAGGTGGTAAAGCTAAATGGGAAACACCTTCTGGCGGTGGAGGAGGAATAACATCTATCCAATTATCACCAGCAACTAGTTCATATACACAGGCAACAGCGCCTGGATGTGATTATGTATTCCAAACAGCATCAATTGCAGGAGGAACATTTACAGTAGGAGATGTTCTTGAAATTAGAATGATGACAGAACAAACCGGAGGATCAGGTACTACATATATTACAACAAATATGTTTGAAGGTAATGTATCCCCAGGAGATCCATATCCATCAGGTACTGATTTCCAATTAGGTGGATCACAAAGTAGTGGTAATGGTAAAGTTTATTACCAAAAAACATTATGGATACAATCAGCTACTAGAACAGCTGTTTATACACCAGGTGATTCAAATGAAACACATGCTTTAGGTGTTTCAGGAGGAGATCCAGTAGAAATAAGAGCTATAGATTGGACACAAGACCAAACATGGTGGTATGGTGCTTGTATTGATAATGCAGGACATACACTAGAAAATTTTGGTGGAATAATTAGAAAATTAAACGGATAAGGTAAAAAGACGTTGCTATGAACTTGGTCTAGAGGATGCTCCCACAGAGGCATCCTCACCTTTTTTTTACGTTGTTCACAACTTCCCAAATTACTTTTTAAAATTATGTGGCAATCGGGTTTTCCTTTATTATGTTAGGGACATATATAAATAAAATTAGTTATGAAATTTAAATGTTGTAAATGTAATACGTTTAAGGAAAGGCTGGAATTTGATAAGAAGGAATTCGAAGGCTTAAAAATTAAGAAGCGATGCTTTGAATGTTCAATAAAAATCATTAAAAATGAAGAAAATGCTAAACGCTTAAAACTTCAGATAGAAATGAATAAATTGAATAAACAAGCGTGTTTTAAGGCGTCTAAATCGGTAAATGATGGAATACCAATGAATAGTCAGCCACTGATGCCAAATAAGTATAAAACCGTTTATATGCGTAAGGGAGACAAAACCAGAGCATACTTTAAAAGACGAGGAAAATTTACACAATACCAGAATAGAAAATGTCAATTTACTGGAGAAACTAAAATCGTAGTAAAACATGTTTATGGTGGTGACAAATGGTATCCTATACACAGAATGTATAAATATATCTTTGGTTCATAACATTGTTCATAACTCTCTCACAACTCTCTCTGCGTTTTGAAAAATAACTTAATATTTATAATAGGGAGAAAGAAAAGGGATAAGAAAAGGCAATAAGAAACGAGAGAGAAACAAAGGCTACTAGGCAACGTAACGGGGGAAGCGTATATTGACGACGTATAAAAATGGACAATGGGCATCACACTATCTAAGACTGAAATGGAAGCAACAGTAAATAGCGCATTAGAAGCTATTACTGATCAATTATTTGTCAACGCTGAAAAGATTTGTACTTATAATTATGAAAAATGGGGTACTGACTTAGTATCACATACGGTTTTATATTTCCTAAATCAGCCATTAGAGAAGAAGTATACCATTGTTACTACTCCGTCTAAAAAAGTCTCAGCATTAGAACGATATCTCACCAGCGCTATGTCATTAGCAATTCGTTCTTCAACCAGTCCATTTTATAGTAAACATAGAAAGCACATTGAGTCTCATAGAGTGCTTTTTGATGACTATGATTACTCCTCCAAGATTGGTTATGCTGAGGCTGCAGACGATGAGGGAGATGTTTGGACTAACATGAAAGAACAATTACCTTTACTAATTAATGAGTTACATTTTTATGACAAATACCTTATTCAGAAACATTATATGGAACAATTAACAGTTGCTGAAATTAGTAAATTAACAAGAATAACTCCTCAGCGACTAAGTAAGGATATTCGTTTTGCATTAATAGAATTAAAAGAAAAATTAACAAGTAAAAATATAAAGTAATGACAGAAGAAATTTTAAGAAATTATTGGTTGTTTACAATGAGTTGTACAATCATAGGTGTAGTAACAACAATATTTATTTTCAAATACCATGCTATAACAGCGTATTTAAGCCGTAAAATCACGTTTATACTGCAGAGAGACAAATGTCGCGATACAGTGTATGAAGTAATGAAAGAATTACAGCCATTAAATAAACGCTATATAAGACAGCAGGTTAGAGAATACTTAAAGGAATTGCAAAAACCTAGTTATGAAACGAAGAAAACTACCACGAAACCTCCAGTTACCGTTAGACGTAAGCGTACTAGGGGATCAAAAACCAAAGAATTATAGAATGATAAGACTAAACCCTATCAAAAAGAAAGATAAAAAAGAATATACTAATAATCAATTTGAGCAAGAACAAATAATATATAACGACTTGCCTCAAAGTTATAAATTTAAATACAGTGGATCTAAAAGAATCAATG
>Ga0208643_1001127_pt1 | contig 15645 bp, 20 predicted proteins | sample VirMetDEL_Nov_12_FD_184516 | JGI IMG/M metagenome (GOLD analysis project Ga0208643, IMG submission 184516) | Aqueous microbial communities from the Delaware River and Bay under freshwater to marine salinity gradient to study organic matter... | ecosystem: Environmental > Aquatic > Marine >... | reverse complement strand
TGGACAAACGTCTAGCACTATTAGAACAAAAATTAGATCTAGTGTTAGACAATCATTTGACGCACATGGAACGTGACATGTCAATGATTAAAAAGGTGCTTGGCGCAGTTGGTATCATAGTGTTTACACAGATGATTGCTGTTATTGCCAACATGATGATGTAATGGCACGTTGGGATACCTTAGAAAAATTTATAAAAGAAAAAGACCTTTCAACAGGCGCTGAATTAGGTGTATGGAAAGGTAAAACTATTACACACCTTTTAGAAACATGTCCACAGTTACATATGACAGGTATAGATGCTTGGGATAGTATGGGCAAATGGACTAAATGGAATCACAAACAAAATGAACGCGAAGTTCGCCACAAAACAAAAAAGTTTGGTGACCGCTGTAAACTTATCAAAGGCAAGACTACAGAAGTAGCAGATCAAATACAAGACTCTACACTTGACTTTGTTTTTATTGATGCGGATCACAGCGAACAAGGCGTATCTAGAGATATTGAAACCTATAAGACAAAAGTCAAACCAGGTGGATATGTAATGGGTCACGACTACGATTGGAAGAGCGTGAGGGCAGGTATTGAAAAACATTTTGATACCGTAAAAACTACGAATAATGGCATCTGGTATGTGCAATGTCTGTAACTACCAGCGTCAGTATTCGTCATACAATAGGAGAAAAAACCATGGCCAGTAGAGGTGGAAAAAAGAAGAAGGACAAAAAGAAAAAGTCAATGCGTGGCGGTAGACGCCGTAAATAAGCATTTTTTTGTCTAGATTGATAAATAAAAGCATACTACTATAAGAGGGTAGGTGGTAGACTCAACCAAAAAGAAAGAGGTATAATATGAACGCAGAAACAGCGGTAAATGAAACAGAGACAACTGCATCTCCAAACGAACAGCAGGTAGCAACACAGGAAACTGTAAAGGAACAAACACTGACACAAGACGATGTGAATCGCATTGTAGCAGAAAGGGTTGCAAGAGAAAGAGCAAAGTTTGAAAAGAAATATTCAAATGTTGATCTTGATCATTACAACAACTTGGTAGGACAAGAAGAGGCACGCAAACAAGAAGAACTTGAAAAGCGTGGCGAGTATGAAAAACTGTTAAAGGAACAAGCTGAGAAGTTTTCAGGTAAAATCCAACAGTATGAAACAGAACTTCATTCTATCAAAATTGACGGAGCATTGCTTAACGAAGCAAGTGCCAACAAAGCAGTTAATCCACAGCAAGTGGTTCAACTACTAAAAGGCCAAGTTAAGTTAAATGAAGCAGGCGCCGTAGATGTTGTTGATGCAAACGGACAAGTAAGATATGATGACAAGGGTGAACCTATCAAAGTATCAAGTTTGGTAAATGAATTCCTTACAGCGAATCCACACTTTGTAAGTGCAGGACCAAGTGGTTCAGGCACAGGACAAGGAGTAGGTAAGCAAACACCTGTGGTAGAAAATGATGTGACTAAATTGGATATGAACAACCCCACACATCGCGAACAGTATCGTAAGATAATGAACGAAAGAGGTGTTCGTATATAACTTGCTATCATAAGGAGATATAATTATGGCAATTTCAACAACAACTACGCTTAATGATCTATATGCAAATATCGTTCAAGCGGCGGCATTCACTTTAAGTGAAAGAACGGTTATCCGTCCATTAGTAAGAAATTACAACATGGTAGGAACACCAGGCCTAGTAGCACAGATTCCAAAGTATGGAACTATTGCGGCGGCCGCAGTAGCTGAGGGCACAGACCTTAGCACACCAACAACTTTTTCAACTGACGTTACAACTGTAACAGCAAGTGAAATTGGTGTTAATGTATCACTAACTGACATCGCACGTGAAGGTGCCGCAGAAGACGTAGCGGCGGCGATTGGTCGTCAGATTGGTGACGGAATGGCAAACAAAGTGGACCAGTCACTTGCGGCATTATTTGAAGGATTTTCAAATACTGTTGGATCAGGTGCGGCAGAGATTACAGTGGACGATATTTTCAAAGCGGCCGCTACTCTAAGAGCTAACAATGCTCCTGGACCATATGTGTGTATTTTACACCCATACCAAGCATTCCAACTTAAGAAGACACTTGCAGGTAACGGCAACACTCCAATGAACAACCACGATTTAGCTAACGAAGCTCTAAGATCAGGTTATGTTGGTCAGGTTGCAGGTATGCAAATCTTTGAAACTAACAATGTAACTGGCCCAAGTGCTGGTGGATTTGTTGGTGCGGCAATGAGTGCAGATGCTATCGCTTACATGGTTAAGCGTGACATGAGAATTGAAGAGCAAAGAGACGCAAGTCTAAGAGCAACAGAATTTGTTGGTTCTATGGCATATGGCGCTTCTGAGTTATTTGACGCTTATGGTGTTGGTATCATCGCAGACGCTCAACTGTAATAGTTGAATAGACTTTACTAACATAAAAGGGCGGTGGCAACATCGCCCTTTTTTCTTCGTTATCCACCATATATTTTCACATTCTGATAAATACTTGTGGATAGAGAAGGACTCTACTCACTAGAAAGGGAAGTACCCATATGGCAACATTAGCAACTATAACAGATATAGAACAATACGAACCTGATATCACTGATTTTGGTATCCCAGATTTTGACGCAGAAATCACAAAAGCTCAAAACGACGTATTCAGAGATTTACGAATTAAATATTGGCCAACTGTAACACACGGACAGTATGACGTAAAATATTTGGTTGGCGCAGAGTCAGAACCAGATGAAGATCTATATACAGCGAGTCAACTTACTCGCGCCTGCTGTTACCAAGCACTTGGTTATCATATCTATCCAAAATTATCAAAATTTGAAGCAGAACAAGATCTATTTGAAAGAAAAATGGAATTCTATCGTAAAGAGTATGATAGAGAAATGGAACTTGTTTTAAGAGATGGTGTAGAATATGATAGAGACAGTTCAGGAACAATTGAAGATACTGAAAGAGAACCTACATATTACCTACGCCTTAAGAGGTAGGTAAATGAGCAATCGCGAAAGTATAGCACAAAATATTATTGAAGTTTTAGGCGATATGTCACCGCCTCGTCCTGCTTTTATCAGCAGAGAACCTTTTGACGTAGACAAATTAGCACTTACACAATTTCCAGCAATACTTGTAACCACAGGCAATGAAGACCGTGAGGACCTAGCAATGGGTGGCGCACGTCGTGGTGTATTACAAGTCATCATAAGAGGGGTTGTGCGTAGTGATGGTAGAAAAGGTTTCGTTCAGTCAGTTGATGAAAAACGCAACGAAATGATTGAACGCATTGAAGAAGCATTGAACACAAATAGGAATAGAGACTTGAATGCAGTTCGCGCCGCAACCACTCATGTAACAAACATTGAGATTGTAGACAGAACTCCGCCACTAGGCGAATTTGCCTTAACAGCAGAAGTCCACTATTCATTTACACAAGGAGCGACATAATATGCCAGTAAAATATATTAAACTAATCAATCCAGACGGTATCAAAGAAGCAATTCAAGAGGACCGTGTGCAAAGATTTCTAGACCAGGGTTATAAATTAGCAGACTCTGGTAAAGAAAAAAAGTCACAAAAAAGTAGTAGCAAGAATAAAATCTCAGCTACCGCCCAAATTGTGACTTCACCCAAAGAAGACGATTCAGAAAGTTATGCTTGGCATGACGATGAGGAACTAAAAGACCTTGCGCCAGAACAAGTAGAAGTTGAAGATGAAGATTCTAAAGAAACTGCTAAAAAGGAGAAATAAACTATGGCAACATACACAGGTGAAAACGGTCAAGTATCTATCGGAGCAGATAGTGCAGGCCAAACTACTATTGCTGAAGTTCGTTCCTGGACAGTTGAACACACTAAAGATGTGGTTGAAGACACAGTCATGGGCGATGCGGCAAGAACTTACAAAGCTGGTTTACATCAGTTTACAGGATCAATGGAGATCTTGTATGATGATACAGCGGCACAATTAGCATTAGGACATAACAATCCAGATGCTGATACAACTCTAAGAGCTGAGTTCTATCCAAGCAACGCGGCAGGTAAAAAACTTGCAGGCAATGTGTTGGTAACAAGCATTTCAAGAACATCAAGTTTTGATGACCTTGTAACTGCAACAGTCAACTTCCAGGGATCTGGAGCACTAGAAATCGTAGACTATACTTCATAGATTATGATTGAGGTTAGGATTCAGGGCACTAAAAAAGCTATGAGCGGACTTGAACGAGAAAAAGACCGTATTATAGATAGGATGGCGCAAGATACTTTGGATGTAGCTCGCAAGAATACACCAATTGACACGGGATTAGCAAGACGCGGTTGGCGCCTTGAAAATACGTTTGAAAATAAACGTATTGTCAACCGTTCCCGTCATATAAATTACCTAGAGCAAGGCCGTTCTAAACAAGCACCTAATGGTATTCTAGGACCTACCGTTAGGGAGATATCACAAAGGAGATATAAATGAGCGTAATGAATAACATTGCATCCCACTACAAAAGCAAGCTCAGTGGTGGATTACAAAAAATGACAGTAGAAGAATGGAAAATTGATATCTACTACAAAGGCACATATCCATTTGCCGTTGAAGCTAAAATTATTGAACTTCAACAATCAGGTAAAATGGTTGACGCATTGGTTGAAAGTCTAATTCAAAAAGCATTGGGACCAGAAGGTGATCCATTGTTTACAAAGTTTGACAGAACAAAACTTATGAATGAAGCAGACCCTGCCGTATTGCTAAAAGTATGTGCTGAATTAAATTCAGCTACGACTGATTATCAGGACGTAGGAAAAAACTAAAGGAGGACGGAGAACTTCAACTTGTAATGAGGATCGCAACTGAGATCCATAAAAGCATAGAAGAAGTTATGAACCTATCCGTCCTAGAAATACAACTTTGGTATGAATGGTTCAAGTTACAGAGGGAGGCCGTAAAAAATGGCAACACAACAGATAGAAGTAAAAGTCGTAGATAAAACCAAAGGTGCGTTACGTGGTATTGACAATCGCATCAAAAAGGTTGAAGGCAGTCTTCTTAGTGTTAACAAAGTCGCGGGCCTTGCTGTGGCGGCACTTGGTGGTATAGGTGCGGCAAATTTAGCAAGAGGTATAATTGCCACAACTGCTAGATTTGAAGATCTAAGAACTACACTATCAAGTGTAACAGGCAGTCTAAATGAAGGCACAAAAGCATTCAAGTTCGTAAGTGAATTTGCAACACAAACACAGTTTGGCGTTGAAGAACTTAGTGTTGCCTTTACTAAACTAAAATCAAACGGAATAGATCCAACCAAAGAGCTTCTTACAACATTTACAGATGCCGCGGCGGTTACAACGGACCAACTAGGTTCGTTGACTGCTATCACTGACTTCTATACAAGATCACTTCAATCACAAACTGTTGAACTTATGGACTTGGATAGACTTGCTGATAGAGGTTTGCCTGTTTATGATATCCTAAAAGAAAAATTAGGTGTATCAAGAAGTGAACTAGGTAAATTTTCAAAAGAAGCAGGCAACACAACTAAAATTATTGAGGCACTAGGTAATGGTATCAAAGAAAGATTTGGTGGTGCCACAGAAGCAAGATTAAACAACTTATCAACAGCATTGTCAAACATGCAGATTGGATTCAAAAACGTTCAAGATGCAATAGGACAAGGTGGAGTTGGTCCTGCTATGACAGAGCTTGTAAATGTGTTCAACAAGATGTTAGAAAGAGCACTACCACTTGCAACTATCATAGGTGACAAGTTAGGTTTTGCAATTTTCAAATTTACAAAGTTTCTTAGAGAATCAAACTTTGATATGGGTATGTTTATCAAAGGTGCCAAGATAGCGGCGGCGGCACTAGGTGGCGCAGGATTGATTGCAGTTCTAAAAGGTGTTACAAATGGCGTCAAAGCATTAACACTCGCAATGGCAAGAAATCCTATTGGACTGTTGGCAGTAGCGGCCGCAAGTGTTATCACATTCCTAAGTATGGAGAATGGACTAGGTAAGACACTATCACAGATATTTGCTGTAATGAACAAAGTAGGAGAAGTATTCTCCGCAGTAGGAACTTTCTTAAAAGACGTCTTTGCAAAAGTTATTGAAAAACTAACAGGTGTATTTGACAGTTTTGTAAATGGTGTTATTAGAGGCATCAACTCAGTTAGTGAATTTGTAGGCCTTGGTAAAATTATTGAAAGCACAAGTGAAGACATAAGGGTATCAGTAGGCAATACTGCCGTTGAAGCATTCAACGCCGTGTCAGGTGCAATTACAGAAACACTAGACACAGGTCTGGAATATGTAAACAGTCTAGATGTTATAAAAAGAGCACAGGCAGAAGGTGCTGATGTTTTAGAAATGTTGACACAGGCGTATGTTGACGCAGGTGTTAGTTATGATAAAGCAGAACAGGCCGCAAGAGATGAATACAACACAAGAATAAAAGGTATACCTGCTTACAAAGATCAAATCCTTAAACTTGCAGAAATTACAGGTGGCAACAAAGACGTAGCAAGTTCTTTTGACAAGGCGGCAGGTGCAACAAAAGAATTCAAAACAAAATTACAGAACCTAATAAAAAGTTATGATGAATATAGATTTACAACTGTAGAAATATTCAAAAAACAACAACAAGACAACTTCAAAATATTCAGCGAAGCTCTAGAAAACGAATTGCTTACTCAACAAGAGTTTGATGCATTAAAACTTGCTTCTAACAAAAAATTAAATGAACTGATACAAGAACAAAACGACGCGACAACTGCCAAATTTGAAGAAAACATGTTGAAGCAGATCAATGCAACATTGAATGCCAATGATGCAATCTTAAGTGCGGATCAGAAAAACTTCTTACAGAAAAAAGGTGCTGAAGAACGTCAACAAAAAATAACTGGCGACAGAATAGAATTTGAAAAGAAATCAGAATTAGAAAAAACACAATTTGCAATTGGACAAGCAACTGACATGTTCAACAGTCTAGGACAAATGAACAAACAGGCGTTCCAGGCGGCAAAAGCATTTAACATTGCCAACGCTATTATGAACACTTATATGGGTGCCACAAAAGCATTAGCAACTTATCCACCACCGTTCAACTTTATTGCGGCCGCGGCAGTGGTAGCAAGTGGTTTGGCACAGGTTAGTGCAATTAGAAGTCAACAATACACAGGTAGACAACGTGGTGGTAATCTAACACTAGGCCAAGGCACTATTGTTGGAGAAGATGGGCCAGAACTTATTGTTCCTAAACAACCAAGCACAGTTATTCCAAGAGAAGTAGCTGAAGCAGTTAATGGACTAGGCGGCAGAGGTGATAATGTAAATGTTAACTTTACTATCAATACAGTTGATGCTAGAGGTATGGACGAACTGTTATTAGAACGTCGCGGAACTATAACAGGTATTATTAACCAAGCGATGCAAAGTAAAGGAAGAAGAGGTATAGTGTAATGGCATATATAGGAACGTTTCCAAGTTCACCAGGATTTAACGCTGTTAATTTTAAGATGAACACACAAACAAAAATTACAAGAGCGGCAAGTGGTAGAACTATCAGAGCTACAAATTCAACAACATTATGGAGTGGCACATTAGCGTTTCCTGTTATGAACTTAGGTGAATTTAGACCTATACAAGGATTTATGGCACAGACACAAGGACCTCTAAATGAATTTGATATTGTTATACCAGGTGTAAGTGAATCACAAGCAAAAGACATCACAACAGGCGCCAGTATAGCAGACATTATAAATGGTAGAGTATTTGTAGAAGGAGCTCATAGTGCAGGAGATACAACTATTGCAATCACAACATTCCCTGATAGTGCTTCAACACAATTAGGCGATCAAGTTTTATTGAAAGCAGGAGATGTAGTTCGCTTTGCAAACCATACAAAAGTTTATATGGTAACTACTGATATCAACACTGACTCAGGTGGACTTGCTACACTAAACATCCAACCAGGATTAGTAGAAGCTCTAGCAGATGAAGAAGCAGTAACAACCAACAATGTGCCTTTTAGAATGATGATGTCTGGAGATGTTCAAGAATTTAACTACAGAACTGACAACCTAATTGCATACGAGATAGACGTAGAAGAGACAATTTAATGAGTAGAGGACTTAATGAAAACTTTAATAATCACCTAGCAGGTGATAGTTTTATTTCATACACTCTTATAGAGATTGGTCTTCATGGTGGCACTACCTTAAAATACACAGACGCACCATATGACATCACAGCATACTTTGGCGGAACTTATCTAGCACAAGGTAATTTTTTAGGTTACAGTGAAGCAAGTGAAACAGCTGATTTACAAATTACAAACATAAACCTTATTTTTACAGCACTAGACATCACAAGTGTAAGACAACTATGCAACAGCAATCAAATCAATCAAACTGTTACTATTAGACGTGTTTTTGTAGATCCAGGCGATAGTGCTCTAGGACTTATTACAGATAGTTCAGGCACAATTGACACAATAGATATTTTTGAAGGATCAATTGGTGGATATAGAATTGAAGATGCTGATGACACAGCAACAGTAACAATTGAAGTCAACAGTCAGTTTACAAACTTTGACAGACGTAATGGTAGACGCAGTAGTCTTAAAAACTTTCAAAGAGAACATCCAACAGACTTTGGTATGGAATACTCACATGAAAGTATGTTAGACATAAAATGGGGTAAGAAATGATTAGACCAATTGCACCAGAAGAATTAGAAAAGTTTGTAGATCTTACACTACTACATTCAAAAGACAGTGGTATGGATCATGATGCTATCAATAGAACATATCTTAGAAAGCAACTAAGAGAAATGTTGATACAAACAAACTATCAAATATTTGTAGCAGAACAAAATAATCGTTTTGTAGGTTATGCAATTGGTGCCATACACGAAAAATTTTATAACGCTAAACTCTATGGTGAATTGCTGTATATTTTTATTGATCCTAGTGTAAGAAATAAAACATTGTTAGATGATTTATTTGCTAGAATGGAAACATGGTTCTTAGACAACAACTGTCTGTTTATGCAGGCAAGTGTTATGGCATACACAAATGAATGGGCATGCCAAGAACAGTATGTAGACAAAGCTCGTGATTATTTTTTCAAAAGAGGTCAAATGAAAGAAGTTGGATATCATTATATCAAACCACTAGGGAGAGATTCATGGGCGGAGTAGTAAAAGCAATCACAGGTATTGTAAAAGGTATTGTCAAAGCTGTCGTAGGCGTTGTCAAAGCTGTGGTAGACTTTGTTGGTGATGTTGTAGGATTTGTTTTGAATCCAATGGGTGCATTTGACACACCAGATGTAGGAGATCCAGGAGAACAAGCACAAGGCATAGTTATAACAAGACAAGGCACAAACAATCCTATTCCTGTTGTGTATGGATTTAGACGCACAGGTGGTATAAACATATTTTCAGAAACTAATGGTGAAACCAACAGATATCTTTATGTTGTGTATGCACTATGTGAAGGACCTATACAAGGTGTAGGTAGAATACTAATTAACGACATTGAATTGCCAGGACCAGCAGGCGGTATCTATGCAATCAATGCCTTACACAATGTTGACAGTGGTAGATACAAAGGCAGAGTCAAAATGGAATTCTTCTATGGAGAAGATAACCAAGGACAAAGTAAGTTAGCAAACGAATCAGCAACATGGCCAAAGAAACCAAGAGCATTACCAGGACTTGCTTATGCTGTGATGCGTTTTGAATGGAAAGAAGTTAAAACACAAGAAGACGCAGACAACAATCCATTTGCAGGTGGTATACCTAATGTTAAGTTTGATGTGTTTGGTAAAAAAGTATATGACGTAAGAGCACACGGTAGCACAGTATCATTGATAAGTGGCACATATGCCAGCAGACAAAGTGGCGCAAAATACAGTTTCAATCCTGCCAACTGTTTGTTAGATTATTTAGAAAACCCAAGATATGGTTGTGGTATTTCAACTGCTAAAATACATGGTGGCAGTTTTAGGATTGCCGCAGACAAGTTTGAACAGCAGGTCAACTACAGTAGCACACAACAAGGTAGAGCTCTAACTATGAATGCTGTGGTAAACACAGGTGCCAAAGTTATAGAAAACACAAAAATATTATTGGCAGGTGCTAGAGGCACAATGCCTTATTCACAAGGTAGATACAAACTAAAAGTAGAAGATGGCGGTAACGCAACTGACATAACTTCAGCAACTGTAACCGTTGCGTATGATGTAACATCTAAAAATGTTATTGGTGGCATCACAATGAATGGCGAACGTAAACGTTCAAAATTCAATCAAGTGATTGTAAACTATGTCAACCCTGACTTAGAATTTACAAACCAACAAGAAGTATACAGAGTAGATGGTGATAAAACTATTGACAAAGAAGAAGAGCTATCAGGCGAATTTACTTTTCACACAATTACCAATCCTAGTATAGCACAAGACTTGGCACAAATGATTTACAAAAAGTCAAGAAGTCAACGTTCAATTGAATTTACAGGCACACAAGAACTGTTGGATGTAGAAGTTGGTGATATCATTAGAGTAACAGACACAGTATTGGATCTAAATCTACAAACATTTAGAGTGATAGGTATGAAATTGCTTACAGATGGCAATATAGGTATTGAAGCAGTAGAACATGATGCAACAGTATATCCTTTCGTGCAAGGTGAACAAATTGAAATACCACCTAGTTTATATAGACCAGATGAATTTACAGTTATACCTTATGTAAGAGAATTACCAGAAAACGCATTAGGTTTGTTTCCTCCTTTGGATCCAGACATTGATAGTGCAGGTGTTCCGTTTGAATTACCACCAAGTTTTGATACACCACTTACAAAAATTACAAAATTTGAAGACTTTACAAAATTTTATATTCAACCTTATGTGCCTGGTATATCACAAGCGGCATATGGTGATGCTATTGTGTATCTTGCATATAGAGGCAACGTAGGTAGAGATGGTCCTAGAGATCCACAGACAGGCGCAAGACTACCTGCTATAAATGTAAATGGAACCACAAGAAAAGATGCAGTTCGCACAGCTCTAGATGTAAGTTCCTTAGGTTATTTTGCAACAGGTGACAGTGGACTTACTTACTATCCACCTTTTACTACACCAAGTGTTCCTCCAAGAGGTGGCACACAAATAGACAGCAGTGGAGAAACACCTGATGGATTTCCTTACATTCTAAATGACAGCGTTTCAACAGATTTACAAAAATTAACAAACTTCAAATCATATGATTGGGCAAGGATCAATAGAGATATCTACGGACATGCAAAAAGAGGCAGTAACAATTATCTAATGACACTGAACATGCCAAGAGATAGTGTTATAACACATTTCTTAGTAGAACACATTGACAAGACAACAGGACAAGTTATAAACACAGCAAAACTTGCTCTTAGAGATAGTAACATAGGTGGAGTAAACAATCCTTATCTAAACATAAGAACAAGACAAGATTATGCAACAGGTTTATATCATCCAATTGATTATGCTTTTTATCCTAGATCAAAAAATGCGTTTATAAGTGTTAAATGGTTAAAAGAAACAGAAGTAGCACTAATGGAATTTGCAGACGGCAGTAATTTATATGAATTCAAACAAGCATATCCAAACGGATATCAATATGACATAGGCGGAGGCAATGTAAGACGTGATACTAACATTGAAGCGTTTTTCAACTATCTAAATGAATTATGGTTTAGTAGTTCAACATCAAGCACAAATGTCAGCTTTACGCAGAACTTAGGTGGGTAGAACATGGGTGTAGGAAACGGATATTTTAACGAAACATATGGTTATTACCAAGCAAAAACTAATCTAACTTGGGACACCTACGATGCGGCAAGTTCAGGTAATGATTGGGACAGTTGGGTAGTATGGGACAGCAACAACGTCACAGTTGGTATGCCTGTTCAACCAGAACTACCACTTGTTTATACCACAGACATAATTGACTACGGTAGTATTGCAGTATTCAACGTAAACATAAACGTAGACGCAACCAATGCCCCAACATACACAATTAGATATGGTAACACTCTAGAAAGTGCAGGTCAAATAGACATAGCAGGCACAATTAGCGTTGATGCAGACACAACAACAGTAGCACCCATAAGTGCAAGATATGTTCAAGTTGATGTTAGTGTAGATACCCAATTTGATAGTGCAGGTGATACAAACGACAGCGATTTAATCTATATGCCTTATATAAAAAGCATAAACGTAGAACTAAAAGCAGAACAAAGACAGAAGTTTTTGAAAGACATCAATAGTGCAACTCTAAGTGGCACAACAGGTAGAAGAACTCTCAGCAGTGATACAATAGCAGGCATTGGTAGTGTAAGTTCAATTGTATGCCAAGTGCATTTGCCTGATCCGAAATATGTAACAATAGACTATGTAGAACAAGATGTAGATAGTGCAGAAGATGATTATATATCATCATTTACAAATGAAACACCTGTTATCTATGTGAACAAAGATAGTGTTCCGCCAGAGTTAAATATATTTGACTTTGACACATACAGTCACAGAGAAAGAACTGAATGTGTGTTTGATGCAATAGTAACAGGACTGCCACAGCTCAGAAGAGATGCGACAGGTAATTTAGTGGAGGATCTATAATGGCGTGGCCAACAGCAAAACCAAACAACACATCATTTGATGCTGACAGTGACAGAATAAGTGATTCAAGAGCAGACTTACTAACAATGAGTCAAGCAGTAAATGACATTGTAGATTTTATAGATCTAAACGCTATTGGTGATGATCAAATATTGCAATACAACAGTTCAACAGGTAAATTAGACTTTGTAAGTCCTAACACAGTAGGACCTGCCAGCACAGCAAAATCAGTTGGTGTGTTCTTTGCACCTACTCTAGAAATTACAGCAACAGAAGGAACTACAAGTTCTAATGTTGTAGCAGTGGCAAAAACTATTGTTGTTCAGCACGTTGGTGATCCAGATAGTGCATACAACTATGACATTGACCTACAAAATTATGTAGGCAATCAAAAGGTAGTAGTAGTGCATGATGGTGAAAGTGTAGACATAAACAGTATCAATACCAGAGTGTTATACAACGGCACACTGATTACATCAATGAGTTCAACTCCACTAGGCACAAGCACAGTTGGAGAATTTCATATTATTGACACAGGCACGGCAGATAGTGCAGGCAAGAATACCTATGTGAAGTTTCACGTAGCAAGAAATAATGGAGCAGTAGCTTCAGGAACAGAAAAAGTAACATAAGGAGAAAGACATGGGATGGGGAACAGCAGGAAATGTATCAACAACCAATTTAAGTGCAGGCACTGATAGTCCTGCCCTAGCAAGAGCAGATCTTAAGGCCGCTCTTACAGAACTAACAAACGTAATCAGCGGACGCAACACAGCAAATGGTGTTGTAGGGTTGAATGCGAGCACTAAGATTGCGGCAACTTATTTGCCAGATGAAATCAATAGTGCAAGTGGCAACGATCTAACACTAGATCCTAGCACAGACAAAGTGAAGTTAGAACATATTCTAAACTTGAATCCACAGACAGTAGCACAACTAAACGCAAGAACAGACATACAACAAGGCGATATTGCGTTTTGTTCAAACGGAGACGCAGGCACAGAATGTCTTGCTGTAGCTGTAATTGAAAGTGATAGTGCTGGTGGACCTGATTGGAAAGTAGTTCAAATAGGAAATGCAATAGCAACTTCTTAATAAAGTAAAGGACCTGAAGTAATGGGTTACAAGAGATATGAACCAGTGACGTTAGACATGAACGCAGAACGTTATGATAAATGGTGTAAGACACGCGAATGCCCATCATGCGGCGCAGACAAAATTCACATACGCAAAATAGGCAATCACGGACAAATGAAAAGGGTATTAGACTGCTATGATTATGGCCAACCCTACTTCAAATTCAACTGTCCTAAGTGTCAAACGTCATGGCATTCAACAGAATTAGACAAACCAGTAATTTTTTAGTTGACATCATTCACTTTTGAGTGTATATTGTATATGTATGATAAATACATATGGAGTATACAACAGAGGAGAATACTATGATTACACGACTAAAGCACCACGAAAAGTGCGAAGTAGGCGTTGTTCAAATGCCTAAAAACAACAAACACCATTCAAGATTATATTGCGTAGACTGTGGAGTTCATATCCAATGGTTAAGCAAACAAGATAGTTTAGAAATCCGTAAAATTATAGAACCTGGACGCTATGTTGGCGAATACAAAGTCAAAGATGCCAAGGAGTTCGTATAATGGATAAAAAATTTACTGAAATTGGTGTTGATTATTATAATATAGATAATAAAGATAATAAAGATAATAGAGATAACGATCTCGTAGATCTCTCTTTTGGCCTGGAGGCAGACGCCTCCTTTAGACTCACTGGCCAAGAGGAAAAGACAAAGTCTATTGCACTACAATCGCCAACACCAACCCTGCAAGAATCAGACGTAGCAAGATGCCTAATTACTTGGTATGACAACGGCGAACATGTGCGTCAAAGATACAAATTAGCAATACGCATAAATCCAACACATGAACAAAGCACAAGTTGGAATTTTATTGCAAATTGCAACAAAGACCCTAGAGTGTTTAGACGTCATTGTCCAGATACACTCACAAGACAATTTGGCGATGAAATGCGGGCCTATACAAAAGACCAAACAGGCAACTATCCTTATCTAGGCAAGATACATGCAAACGCAGGTTGGAATCCTAACGGAGACCAATACAATGACACTGAAAGTGAAAGTGGTGTAGCAGTATGGTGGGATGGTAGCGGATGGCGTTGTGTAGTAAAGTTATATGACTTTCTAAAAGAAATAAAACTGTATAACGACAAACTAACACCCGCACAGATAAAGAAAAATGTAAAGGCAACAGGCATATTCTTTGCACAAGGCACAGGTCCTAAACGCAATATGACTTTCAAAGAAAAACGTCAAAAAGGATTGTTATGATGCCGTTTTTAGCACCTTATGTGCAGAAGTTGATAAATATTAGTGTAGGATGTAACAATGCTTAGTCAAGGTTTTTCAGACATGTTCTTAAGCTCAATGTATACTCCTAATTTACAACTGTTGAAGGATCAAACTTGTCAATGATAATGCCATTTTGTTTTCTGTTAGATCCTTCTTTGTTGCATCCTACAACATCCTTTAGAAATAGTATTTCAATCCAGGGTTCTTAGCATGTGTGGCATTTATGGCATTACTGCTAAGGATCCTCTTTTGGCAACAGAGATGATGGATCGTTGCAGTCATAGAGGTCCAGATGGATCAGACTTATACTATGACAACCACATAACACTCGCACATAACCTACTTGCCATAACAGCAGACCCTAAGGACAGCACACAACCATGGCGAACACCACAAGGGCGTGTGTTGGTATACAATGGCGAAATATTCAACTATAAAGAGCTCTTAGAGCGTTACAGACACCAATTTACACCTAAGACTACATGTGATACAGAACTGTTGGCATGGGGTTTAGATGCATATGGTATAGAGTTTGTTGATCAAATAGATTCGCAACATGCGTTCGCACTATGGGATCCTGTATCAAAAGAACTGTTTCTT
>Ga0208643_1001125_pt1 | contig 15657 bp, 6 predicted proteins | sample VirMetDEL_Nov_12_FD_184516 | JGI IMG/M metagenome (GOLD analysis project Ga0208643, IMG submission 184516) | Aqueous microbial communities from the Delaware River and Bay under freshwater to marine salinity gradient to study organic matter... | ecosystem: Environmental > Aquatic > Marine >... | reverse complement strand
TCTACAGAAATAGAGGTTTATAGTGAATATGTCGATGCTAATGGTGATCCTTTAAATTATAACTTATTAGATCCAAATGGAGGCGACTATATATCCTTCTCTAAAAATAGAGTTGTAAATAACAACAATTTATTAGGATATTACGCTTCTGTTCATTTTGTAAATAATTCAACTACAGCCGCTAAATTATGGTCGGTAGGAAGTGGTATAACTGAAAACAGTAAATAATAAATAATAACTATGTCATACCATAACTTACCTAGCAGTACAAACTTAAGAACGACTAATGACCAAGGACAAGTAGCTCCTCCTGGATATCATTATATGCCAGATGGTAGTTTAATGCTTGATTCTGAAATGACAAACACAACACTTAATGGTGGTCCATCTTTACCTAGATTAACAAATCTTGACTTAGATTTATCAGACTTACCAGCTATTAAGAGGTTAGGCGCTTTGTTATATCTGGAGACAAAGGCGCGGAGTTTAGATTAGAAATTAAAGATAAAGACACTGGTAAGTACTACAACTTTGTAACAAATCTTTTTCAAACAACCGCCTCTAGTTTAGAAGAAGAAATACTTGGAAGATCATATAGTGGAGCTATAACTTTTCCAGCTATAACGGGTTCTACAGATCAATATGACATTTTTCTTTATGCAAAACCAGGTACAGAACACGCTGTTTATAGAGAGGTTAGATTTAGTGATGGTTCATTAGACATTAATAATTCTACAGGTTCTAACTCTTTAATGATGCAAAAGGTTATATATCAGTATGCGGCTTTAACGTTAACACTACAAGGTTATTCAATTGATGGTACGGTAGCTGGAGCTATGGCAGCAGATACTATTTCTATTAATAGAGGTAAACCTCAAGTTAAAACGGCTTTTAGTTTCACGGCTACAGCTGGCGCGACAGCTGCTTATAGGATTTTAAAACAACCAACGTCTAACGACGTCTTAGCTTTTATACAACCGGTTGTTGGATCTGCCCCAATAGATTTACCAGGAGAAAATATATATCCAGCAGTTACAGCTGCAAATAAAGTTGTTGATGGAGCTGTGACAAGTGGAGATGTAGTAACAATGGATGATGATTTTACTGGTTTGTGGGCTGTTGGAGATAAAATAACCGGTAATGCCGCTCTAGACGCTAGAACTCAATACAACGCTGTTACCGTTAAAAGTATTAACCCTTCTAACGCTAAAGAGTTTCAAATGTCTGAAGCGATTGCTATAGATGATGACGAAACATTAAGTTTTAGTAATAGAATGAATTATAGTTGGCCTATAACTAAGGCTCACTTAGTAAAACAAGGAATGATAACTGTGGGACTGGAAGGTACATCTGTAAGCTCCTATGAAGACTCTATAACTTTACTCGCTGGCACAAAAAATGAGAAAAAAATAATAAAAAACAAACGACCAGCGTTAAGTACTTTTGGTAAAAAACCAACGGTAGTAAAAGGTTTAGTTACCGCTCAAGACGGTAATGTTGTTTTTGATACACAGCAGTTATTAGCTTTAGCTGGAGACACTTTAAAGATTGGTGGATATGGAGAGAGTGAAATACTAAGAGTATATGGTTGGGACGTTAAATTTACAGATTTAGCCATCACTTTAACTGCGCCAACTACAACAACATCTGGAGCTGTTAGCGCTAGTAGAACAATAGGCGTTGCAGATACAGAAGGTGTTATCAACAACGTATCTAGGATTAGTGGAATAGGTATTAACCCAGCTTTACAAAATCCACTTATAACAGCGGGCGGTGGGACTGACGGTGCTGGAAACTGGACCGCTGATGCCGTTCAAACGTTAGAAAGCGGTATTACTCTAACTGTAGAAAACACAGGTAGAGTGGCTACTATAACTGGTAATATAGAAATTGTAAAAGCAGGTACGGCTAGTCAAACGTTAAGATTTGATATTAACCAACTACTTTCTACCTCAGCTTAATAGTAAAAAAACAAGCAAAACTGTGACTATTTAGATATAAATTAAATTAAATTATGGCTAAGAATGAGTTGCAAAAAATATTTGACAATACTCCAGCTAAATCCTATAAAGAAAAGGTAAAGCGAATTGAGGATTACTTTGTGAGTGTTGCTGATGGGGAGAATATTATAGGTACTGGGAAGGAAATAATATACCCAGAACATTTGTGGGAATATAAGCATTCTTTTGCTGATGGGGTTTATATTAGAGAGATGAGAATGAAGAAGGGTCAACTGGGTTTTTCAGCAATACATAAACACAGTTATGGATTTTTCTTGCTATCAGGAATACTAGCATCGTCAAAAGAAGATGGTGTTGAAGAGTTTATAGCACCGTGTTATATTATATCACCACAAGGAGCAAAGCGAATTGTGTACGCTATAGAAGACTGTGTTATAACAACTGTACATGCAAATCCTACTAATACAGAGGATTTAAGTGAGTTAGCAGAAATAAATGTAGTGTTCAACTGGGATGAGTACGAAGAATATTTAAAAGAAAATAAATTATGATAAATTTAACAGGCATAATGCACCCACACAACTACATGGATAGAACATGGGGCGCGATTGTTGTCGGTGCTGTTGGGGCTGGTGTTAGTATGTACAACGCTAGTAAAAACAGAGATGCTGCCGAAACTGCCGCTGGTGAAGCTGAAACTAAACGTTTGGCTGAAAGCGCGAAGCTAGACAAGCAAAAAGCTGAATATAAAAGTATGCAGTTTACAAATCCATTTGCTAACATGGAAAACACATTTGAAGACTTAACCGTTAACCAACAACAAGCTCAATTTCAAGCTCAACAAGGTTCTCAACAAAGAGCTAATATAATGCAAAACATGAAAGGTGCCGCAGGGAGTAGTGGTATAGCAGGTTTAGCTCAAGCGCTTGCGAATCAAGGTCAAATTCAAACTCAAAAAATATCAGCTTCAATCGGTCAACAAGAATCAAGAAATCAAGTAGCAGCAGCTAAAGGTGCTGCGGCTGTTCAAACTTACGATAGACAAGGTGAACAATGGGTTCAACAAGCTGAAATGGATAGACAAGCTACTTTACTTGGAATGCAAATGGGTGAGACTACAGGTGCTAACTTAGCAGAGCAGCAAGCTCAAGCTAATCAAATGAACGCTAGTATTGCTCAAAATAACGCTATGACAGGTATTTTTAATGTGGCTGGGCAAGCGGCTGGTCAAATAAATTGGGGTGGTAGCGCAAGACAAGCTGATCCAAAAGCGGATCTCGGTACCAAACCTTGGGAGGCAGAAGGAATTACAGAAGAACAGTGGCAATTAAATAACGTGGCATCAAAAGAAAATTAAAATATGGCAGCAGATAGAACATTAGTAGACGCGGCGTTTAAAGAAGCTACATCAAGAGCTGGAGTAGACGTTCCAAATCTAAAACCTTTGTACGATAGCAATACAGAGAACATGAAATCTTATTTAGGTATCGCTACAGATGCTATGAAAGAGTATAAGGTAGAAAAAGAAACTTTAAGGATTGGTAAGAACGCGCAGTTAGCTGAGTTTAAAAAAATCATGGATAACAACTATGAGAAAATTGTAAAGAGAAAAGAAACAATGCCTCAAGAGTTGGTTAACGCTGTTGATGCTGAAGTTAAAAGATTACAAGATGAGTTTGAAGCTGTAAACACGTTTGGTAAAGGTGATAATATTGAAAACGAAAAAGCTAGAACAAGAATAACAGCAGACTTACAAAGAGTTATTGGTGAAGCTGTAGACGCTAGAACTACATTTCAAATATTAAGTGAAAATAAAGCCGCTTGGCATACTAATGCTATTAAAGGCGAAACAATAGCTCCAATGATGTTAATGATGGATTTAGACAACATGGATATGGACGATAACGTTTCGGTATCATTTGTTGATGGTAAACTAACTTTTAACGCAAAGAGTTATGTGGGGGATATTTTAGATTTTGACGTGAGTTATAACTTAAGCCAAATGAGGGAAAACCTACCAACAATAAATGCTAAAAAACAAGGTGCTGTTGTAGATATTTATAGAACTAGAGTAGCTCAAGCAAAAATAGACGCTGAAGATGGTGGTAAACCAATGCTTAATGATGAAGAACTGCTGTCAAATATTGAAGTTTTAATTAACACAAAAGAAGATTTTAGAGATTTAGCGTTAACTAGAATTGACGGTGTTAATAGAGAATCTTTAGTATCGGCATTGCAAAATACTAAACCAGGAGAAGGAGCGTCTATATCGTTAGATCTTTTAGAGTCAACTTTTTTAACAACATTTCAATTAACAGATGTTGACAAAGATGGTGATATTGATCTTCAGGACATGGAGGCCTTACCTGAAGCGGATAAAGCGCTTTTTAAAGAAAATTTTGATAAAATGGTTAATGTACTAACAGATATTACGGATAACGACTTTGATTTAGATAGATCAAAAAAAGTTTTAGTAAATCACTTAAAAAATGATATTACTAGTAGATATGAGTATACATTCCAAGGGTTTGACAAGGCTATACTTGGTCAAGTTAAGGGTAATGCTAAAATTGGAAGAGGTGGTTTCTTATACGATCCAGCAAAAGGTACAGAAAGTTATGTTGGTTGGAGGATGAATAGAGAGGGTAATGTTTTATATGATGACGAAGAAGTTGCTAAGAAAATTAAAAATGGTGAAGAGTTTACAGATCCTTGGCAGAATGAGTACGTGCCAGTGTTGGATAACAACGGTGGAGTCGTGGGATACAATGTTAGAGATGGTGCTAATGGTCGACTTATAACACGGGATGAAGAAGATGAATTTGGAAACATTATTACTGGCCAACCTATTTTTTATAGTAAGGTTCAAGCAAGAAGAAACGCTGTTGGAGTAAAATATGATTAATAAAATTAAATTACATTACGTATGTTAGAAGAGTTATATCAAGGTTTATATGATGATGGTTATTTTTACGGTAGTTTTAAGCAGTTTCAAGAGAAATTTAAAGACTTAGATTACAGAAAAACATTGCACGCTGGTATTGTAAATGATGGTGATTTTACGGGTGACTTTAATACTTTTGAAAATAAGTTTACTGGAGCAGCTACTGAAGTCCCTTCGTATAACCCGGAGACTATTTTATCGTCATCAGATTATGCTTCACCTATAGATGTTGCTGGCTATAACATTGATGCTCACACTAGTTTGTTTAATAAAGGTGAGGGAGCGGCTGTAAGAGAATTACAAGAATTATACCCTGGCTTTAACTTTGAAGAAGTAGCGTTAGGATCTAAAGAAGGTGGTGGGTTAGATGCTATTAAAATTTCTACTAAAGATGGTAAGAACTCCGCTACGTTCGACATGAACATTGGCGGTTTAAATCTTTACGGTGGAGCTGGTTTAAGTGAAAAAGAAGGACGAGATAGATCTTTTAATATCCTGAAAGATTTTGTTAACCAGTATTCTACTGATGAAAATTTTGCTGCTCAAGACAAGGCTAAAAAAGCAAGAAGAACAACTTGGGAAAATATAAATACTCAAAGAGATGAAGTTGCCGCTGAAGAAATAGCTAAAATACAAGAAGACTTTGAGAGTGGTGAGTTGTTTAAGCTTAAGACTGATGCAAAAATTGGACTTATGGGTAATCTTGAAATTTTAATAGGCGGTAGAGAGGCTATACCAAACGTTGTTGTAAACTCTATTACACCTTATAAGGAAGAGCAAAAAAGAGCTTTAGATGATTTAAAAGCAGAGTATAAGGCTGATGGAAACAAAAGCGCACCAACCACGGAAGAAGTGCACAAGAGGGCTTTAGAGTATATTATAGATGGTATTCAAGAAAAAGCATTAACTGAGGTTATAGAAAGAGACGAGTTGCAAGGTAATATTACTTTACCTTCTCAGGTTGGTTTGCAAAATAAAGTTATAAACTATACAAATGATTTATTTGGGGACAACAAAGCTAGTTTAGCTGAAAAATACACTATTGCTGCTAAAGAGTTTGATGTAGACTTTAACAAAGATTACAACACGCTTTTAGCAAAAGCTTTAGAATTAGATAATGGTGTTGAAATTATTAGGTTTAATGAAATAAACTCTCAACTAGAAGATCCTGATTTTGAGTTTGATATTATACCTGGCGAAAGTGTAGTTACATTACAAAGTGGTAGACAAATTCCAGAAAGAATATTTAATGAGTTTAAAGGGCTTAATGTTAAAATTAATAACAAGGTAAAAGCCTTTAAGTCTTTTCAAGAAAAAGTAATGGAAAAAGCTGTTCAGTACAGTGACAATGCTGCTGCGATTGATATTGCTAGAAGAAATTACGATGGTTTAGAAAAGTTTTTAACCACTACAGGTTTGGGGTTCACTGAAATGTATTTCAATGCTACTATCGGTATGAATTTAATGGGTGGTGGAGAGAATAAAGAGGCTATTGATTTTCTGTCTGATTTTAAAACGTCAACGTCGGAAATTAGAGATTCTTATGCTAAAGACGTGCAATTTGATGATGCTTTTAGTTCTCTTACAAACTTTGGTACATTTGTGGCTCAAGAAGTAGCTAATCAAATACCTGTATTTGCAACTTTAGCAATACCTGGCGTTGGTGCTGCAACTCTTGGTTTAAGTGCTTTTGGAGAGCATTATACTGATTTATCTATTGAAAGAAACTCTGAGGGTGGAAGACAGCTTTCTAATGCGGAGATGTGGTGGATGAGTGCTGGTTTTGGCGCCTCTGAATTAGTATTTGAATCTTTAACTACAATTCCATTGCTTAGAGCTGCTAAAAGAGGTTTCTCAGCTACACCAGGGGCTAAAACCTTAACAGACTTAACAATAGGTAAATACTTTAAAAAGAATATTGGTAAAACAGTATATGGTATAGCATCGGAGCCTATAGGTGAGGGTATGACGCAGTTAACTCAAAACATTATAGATGGAAAGCCATTAACGCAAGGATTAGCTCACGCTATGTTTTCTGGACTTATGTTTGGTACAACTTTAAGTACAGCTCCATTTGCGAGAGGTTTATATTTGTCTCAATTTAACGATCACTCCGCTAACATAGATTATAGAGAGCGTGTTGATAAGATTAAAAATCTTAACAAGACAAATTTAAATATAAAAATAAATTTAAAGGCTGGTATTACTGGTGTTGGAACGCAGGCTGATATAGATGTAAACAACAAAGCAATTGCTGATTTACAAGCTGAAAACGAAACGCATGTTAGAGAGCAAGAGACTCTTGTTAACAGTTTAAGCGACGATGCTACAAAATATTATTTTGCGTTAAACTCTGAGTTAGAAGGTATAAAAAACGAGGCTATTGAAGTTGATAACAATACTACTTTAGCAGATAAGCAAAAAAACGATAGACTAAAACAATTACAAGTAAAGTTTGATTCTAAACAAAGACAAAAAGATTTCTTTAGAGATAAAAACGCTTTTGGAAATGAGTGGGACGCTTACTCTGGTTTAGATGAAAACGCTGATGACGTAGCGGCTTTAAAAAAGCAAGCTGGCGATGATTTAGTTAATGTTAACTTAGAAGCAACTAAAGCACGTAGAAAAGAACCAACGGAAATAGAGGTAAATCAGAGAGCTAAGTTTTTATATAACCTTAGAAAAATTAAAAAAGATCATGCGGCCAACTCAAAGGCTGGTTTAACAGACACTAAATTATTTGAAACAAACCAAGATGCTATAACTTGGGTTGAAAAACAAACAAACATATCTGAAGCCACTAAGGCTAAGTTTCTTAATGACATAAAAGATAGCAACGCTCATGGTGCAAATATAAAAACGCAAGACGGTCAAGTGCCATTTATTATTGCTAATAACATGGCTATGGATGATAGGTTGGAAACAAGAACGCATGAAGTTGGGCACTCTGTTTTTATAAAAGCTATTGGTGCTAATCCAGCTGCTTTTAAAGATCTTAGTGGACAAATAACAGAATATTTAAAACAAGCTAATCCAGCGGCACACAAAAGATTGCAGTTTCGATTAAATCAAGCTGGTGCTATTAAAGATAAGTTATACGATGAAACTATAATGGTATTTTTAGAAGAGGTTGCTAGTGGTAAAGTTGATGTAGCTAAATCAAAACAAGCAGGGTTTTTAGCTAACCTTATGAATAAAGGTATTGAAAAAGTTGGTGGTAAAAAAATTGATTTAAGAGGAGAGACAGATGCTATAAACTTTTTAATTGGAATAGCTAAGAAAATTAAAGCTGGTACTATTGACGTGTCGGATATACAGGCTATTAAAGAAAATAGAATAGCTAAACAAGCTAGGAAGTCTGCACCTAAAACTAAAGCTGAACCTACAACAAAGTTTTCTAAAACTCAAACTAAAACAATAAATGATCTTGGTAAACAAATTGTAGATGAAGACGGTACTGTAACGGATTTAGAAAAAGAAGGTCAGGGTAATGCTTACTTTCAGGTTGAAGCTGAAAATATTTGGAAGCAAATACAAAAACAAGGTTTATTAGATGGCCTTATATTAGCTCAACCACACGAAGGAGTTAATGATAAAACGTTTTTAGATACCACTTATGCGGAGCTTTATTCTTGGTTTAAAAAATATCAACCTGAAAGAAAAAATCCTAGTGGATTATTTGGTCATATAAACCCTCAAATACCTAATAGAGCAAAACAAGCTTACAACGTTATAACAAAAGGTGAAATAAAATACACGCAAGAAATAGGTGAGACAACTAAAGAAGGTGAAGTAAAAGTTCAGGTTGCAGCGGAAACTGATGCGGCTATGGAGGCTTTTGAAACAGAAGATTTATCATTTCAAGGTCAAGCTAAGAAAAATAAAGCAAAAAAACAAAGATACTCTCAACTTAGACAGGAGATGGGTTTCAAAAGAGAGGTATTAGATAAGGGTGGTAATGTTGTTGAAGAAGGTGACAAGATACATAAAGAGGTATTAGAAAGTGCTAAGAAAAGTTTAATAATGGCTTATGGTGCTACCCAGAATATTGCAGATATTCAGCTAAGAGCTAAGGCTATAGTGGCTAAAATGAAAAAAGAATATGCTAGTCTTAACAGCCCTTTGTTTAAGCAAATCAAAAACTTCTTAACTTACGGTGTTGCTGATGCTTATGTAAAAAGAGGTACTAAAGACATTTACATATCTCAATTAAAAAAGCATAGAGAAGCTATCTTTGAAAATATATCTACAGCTGATTTAGTTCAAATGGAAAGAAATACCCCTGAGGTCGATAGAATTTTTACAAATTTTGTTAAAACGTTAACTTCTATAGAGCAAGTGCAAGATGCTGTAAATAAAGAGCAATTACCCCCAGAAGCTTTAAACAAAATTACAAAAGACAAGAAAACTGGTAAAGGTGCTTTCTCACCTTCTTTATACGATAAGATAATGCCAACACCAAATGAACTTGTGAGTTGGGCTGATCAACCGGGTATCAATCCGGTTACCGGTGCTAGACAAGGTTTAAAAGGTACTAGAAAAGATGGTATTGCAATGCGAATATCAAACAGTTTGATTACTGATGCTACGATGGAAGCTGAGCAGTCTGCTGAGGTTCAAGAAAAAATTGCAGACATGGGTATTAGCCCGTCAAGCACCGCTGAATTAGCAGCTGCAATCGGTAGAGAGGTTAATCTTAAATTTTCTAAGAGTAACGCAATAGGAGACGTTACAGCAGCTATAGATGGCGCGGGAGATGTTAGCGTGTATTCTCAAATTAAGTTCTCTAAAGCTCATAGAGATGTTTATGAGAAGCAATTAACTAAAAGAAGACCTGATCTTACTGAAGATCAAAGAAAAAACGCTGTTCAATCTGTATTTGACTTTGTAGATGGTAAAGAAATACCTAATAATAAGAAATCTAAGTATGAGAAAATGGCTATGCACTACATGGCTAATGGTTACTTAATACTACCTGAAGATGGTTATAAAGTTGTAGAAGCTGAGAGGTTAGCTACTCAGAAGAAGATAGATCCATTCTCTTTTAAAAACCCTAATGTTCTAATAGAAACATTTGTTGGGGAAGTTAAAGGCACTAGAACTAATCCTGATAAAGTAAAAACTTTTACTGACAAAACAGAATTTACTAGTGGCGTTACAGTTTATAAGGTTGAAGATTCTAGGCAAGGACAAGCTGATACTAGAAAAGTAATTGATACTCACTTTGGTAAAAAATCAAACCCTTGGTGTTTAGCTGCTAGAATGCCAGTACAAAGTATAACTCGTACGATTTACGGAGCTCAAGATGTAAGCGCGCAAGAAAAGATGTGGGAAAAACAAGGTTGGATTGTAGAACGAAAAAACAGTCGTGAGGACGGAAAAGATAAAGGGCGCCATGAATTTGATTACAAACTTACCAAGAAAGACGCCACCGCTTTAGATAATGCTTTTGTGCATTGGGAAAATTACAACGAAGAAGGTAACGGCCATCAAATAGCTTTTCAAAATGGTAGGTTAATTGCCTTTAGAGATGGTAACGGAATGCAGTGGTGGGATAGAAACGACAAACCTACTGATGCACCTGTGGTTAGGGGTAAGAAAGATAAAGATGGTTTTAAACCAGTATCATTAGCGTATAAAAACAAATCAGAAGTAATACATCAAGAAAAAGTAACTGGTAACAAGAAAAACGGTACCACTATACGAAAAGATCTTGATGGTAACCTTATTTTTCAGGAGACTAAAAAGAACGGTAAAGCTGATGGATTGAGTATTTTGGCTGATAATGAAAATAAAAGATCAAATGATTACAACTTCAAAAAAACGCAAAATTTTAAAGAAGGACAAAGATCAGACTTTAAAGAAGAAAGAACTTATAGTAACTCAAAGGCTTTAGAAGCAGTTAGTTTTGGTAGACATGAGATTAGATTTGACAACATAACTAAATATGAAAGATCTTTTACTGAAAAAGATTGGGTAGTGCAGACTGAAACAACAACTATTGAGGGTACTGTTAATCAAAAATACTTTGAAGAGTTTCAAGATCCAAGTAAGTTAGATGGATTTGAAAAAACTAATTTAAAATATCTAACACCTACCCACCAAAGGTACTACGATATTCAAGGTAAGAAAGTTAAAATAGTTAAAACAACAAAGCACGGGGAATTTAAAGCTTACGACGGAACGGGCAAAACAAAAGAAGAAGTTACTGTAACAATAGATGGTGTTAAACAAGAAATAATATCTTTGTTTTCTGACAATGATGTTAAGTTTTCTTTAACAAAGTTAGAAATTAACAACAAATTAGATCCTTATATTATAAAAATGATAGAAGGTTCTAAAAACGGAGTTAATCCTATTGCTGAATACTTTTATAGTTCTATGCAGCTGCAATTATCCAATGGCGTTAAAGTAGATGTTGCTTATGACATAGCTTATAATAACACTGAAAAAGTACACGGTATAGGTTTTATAGCTAGAAATGATTTTGAAAGCAACGTAAAAAATTATTATGCTCCAGATATAAGAAAAGATGCTAAGAAATACGCGGCTGATTACTATAAAGATCAATTAAAAACAGTACAGACAGACAAAAACACTGTAAACGTAGACGAGTTAAACGCTATAAATGACTACTTAATTAACATTGGCAGACCTATAAGATCTGCTATGGTAGATTATATTACTAGTAATGAAAATCTTTTAGAAGATGTTTACAAACAGTTTGGTGAAAAATATAGAGGGCATTATCATTTGGTAAAAGCAAAACCTCGTGGCTATAAAGTTGAGTTTTCAGAGAAAAAGAATGGTGAACAACAATCTATAAATCTATACCAAGAAGTTACAGCTATAAAGAAAAACCCTGCAAAATACGAACAAATTATAAGCAAACAATCTGATTTAGCCCGTAAATGGCTTGATAACTTGCTAGATTCTGGCATGGACAAAGGTAAGATAAAAGCTATATTAAGACTAACTTCTTATGGTCAAAGAAGTCCTATTAGAAAACTATCTAAGTTAGGTGTGTATGCTACAACTGGAATAGCTAAAGATCTTGTCTTAGAACACGAGATAACAGCAAACGATATATTAGCTGAGATAACAAAACATATAGATGGTAAAATTAAACAAAGAGCGCAATTAAACAGTTTTTTAAACAAAGCTTATGTTCATGTTTTACCTAAAGGAATAGATAAGTTTATAAAAAAGTACCCTGGGCATGTTAGTAATCGTAACGGTAAAGGTTATGAAAGTATGCCTTTGGTAGAGAACAAAATTAAAGAATTAATTGAGAAAAAGAAGTTAAAAGGTAACACGCAGTTATTTAAACTTAGTAAATCAGATAATTTCCAAACAATACACAAGGCTGTTAAGTTATCTAGATCAACTAAAAAACCAACAAAAGGTATTACTGTTTTAGATTTTGATGATACACTGGCAACTAGTAAATCTTTAGTTAAGTTTACAAAACCAGATGGAACTAAAGGTACTTTAAATGCAGAACAATATGCTAGCACTTACGAAAGCTTGTTAGATTTAGGTTATAAGTTTGACTTCTCAGAGTTTACTAAAGTTGTAGATGGTAAAACAGCACCGTTGTTTAATAAAGCAATGAAATTGCAAGGTAAGTTTGGTCCTAAAAATATGTTTGTGCTAACGGCTAGACCTGCAGAATCCGCTGTTGCTATACACGCGTTTTTAAAGGCTAACGGTTTAAATATACCTTTAAAAAATATTACTGGCTTAGCTAACTCTACAGCAGACGCTAAAGCGCTTTGGATGGCTGAAAAAGTTGGTGAAGGTTATAACGACTTCTACTTTGCGGATGACGCTTTACAAAACGTAAAGGCTGTACAAAACATGTTGAATCAACTCGATGTTAAGTCTAAGGTTCAACAAGCTAGAGTTAAGTTTAGTCAAAACTTAGATACTGAGTTTAACAATATACTAGAAAGCATAACTGGTATTGAGTCTGAAAAAAGATTCTCTATTATTAAAGGTAGAAAACGTGGTGAAAGTAAAGGTAAGTTTAGATTCTTTATACCGCCTTCTCACGAGGATTTTGTAGGGTTGTTATACAACTTTATGGGTAAGGGCAAGGAAGGTAATGCTCATAGAGATTTTCTTGAAAAAGCTTTAGTTAGACCTTTAAACAGAGGTTATAGAGAAATAGATTCCGCTAAACAAGCTATAGCAAACGATTACAAATCTTTAAACAAGCAGTTTCCAGAAGTTAAAGATAAGTTAGCTAAAAACACTCCTGATGGGGATTTTACTTTTCAAGATGCTATAAGGGTTTACTTATGGGATAAGCATGGTCACAAAATTCCTGGTTTAACAGAGACTGATCAAAAGAAATTAGCAGAGCTAGTAATGTCTGACCCGCAGCTTCAAACCTATGCTGAGACTTTAAATATAATATCTAAGCAAGAAAACTACGTAGCACCAGGTCAAGCTTGGGAAACAGCTAACATAAGAATTGATTTAGTTGATGCTACAGGTAGAGTTGGTAGAGCTGATTACTTTACTGAGTTTAACGAGAATGCTGGTGAAATGTTTTCTGAAGAAAACTTAAATAAAATTGAAGCTGCTTATGGTAGAGATTTTAGAGAGGCTTTAGAAGACATGCTCCATAGAATTAAAACTGGTGTTAATAGACCAAAAGGATCTAGTGGTAAACCAAACATGTTTATGAATTGGTTAAACGCTTCGGTGTCTGGCGTAATGTTTTTTAACACTAGATCTGCGTTATTACAGCAATTATCTAACGTTAACTTTTTAAACTTTGCTGATAACAATATATTCGCAGCTGGTAAAGCTTTTGCTAATCAACCACAATACTGGAAAGATTTTGCAATGATATTTAACTCTGATATGTTAAAGCAAAGACGTGGTGGTATTGGTACAGATATAAATGGAGCTGAACTTGCTGAATCTATTAAAAAAGCTAGACCAGATAATATGTTTGATCAAGTAGCTATTATAACTGGTAAAGCACTTAAGCTAGGGTTTTTACCTACACAAATTGGTGATAATATTGCAATTGCAACTGGTGGTGCTGCTTTTTATAGAAACAGAGTAAACAAGTATTTAAAAGACGGTTTATCGGTTAAAGAGGCTGAAACTAAAGCTTTTACAGATTTACAAAATATAACACAATCAACTCAGCAGTCAGCAAGACCTGATATGACATCTCAACAACAAGCTAGTTGGATAGGTAAGTTAGTATTAAACTTTTTAAATACACCTTCTCAGTATAATAGAATAATTAAAAAAGCTGGTAGCGATATTAAAAACAGAAGAATTACACCACCTAATACCACGCAAATGCAAAGTGATATGTCTAACGCATCTAGAATGCTGTACTACGGTGCTGCTCAGAATTTAATATTCTATAGTCTACAAACAGCTTTGTTCGCGGTTATGTTTGATGACGACGACGAGGAAAGCGAAGCGTTGTTAAAGAAAAAAGAAAGAGTTATTAATGGATCTATAGATACTATATTAAGAGGGTCTGGTATATATGGTGTTGCAATATCTACTTTAAAAAACATGACGATTAAATTTTTAGAGCAAAGAGAAAAAGGCTATAATAAAGATGAGAGTGCTGTTATAATGGAAATGTTAAACTTCTCACCGGTTGTTGGTATTAAAGCTAGAAAAATAGTTAATGCTGAAAAAACTCTTAACTATAATAAAAAAGTTATAGATGAAATGGAAACGTTTGATATTGATAATCCTCAATGGTCTGCTGTTACAAATTATGTAGAATCTATAACAACAGCTCCTGTAAATAGAATATATCAAAAAACATTAAACCTTAGAAATGCCGCTGACAATAATTACACGGCTTTACAAAGAGCTTTGTTTTTTAGTGGTTACACAACTTGGAGTTTAGATCTTGGTGATACTGAAAAGATGGAAAAAATAAAAGCAGATATTAAAAATAAAAAGAAAAAAGAAAAGAAGGGGAAAAAGAAAAAACCACTAACAAGGGAACAAATTAGAATTAAAAACAGGAATAAAAGTAGAAGAAAAATAAAGTAAACAATTAAAAAAATAAGTGATAATAAAAGGATGGTAAGAAAACTAATAATACTGCTACTGTTTATATCTAATATAACAATAGCGCAAACAATTGGAAACATTGATGTTAAAGGCTTATTAAAGTACTCTACTTTTTACACGGCTATTAATGGTGGAACATCGCTTTCAGATGTTGATGTATTCTCTGTGGATAACGGTTTGTCTACACAGACTATTTCAACTCCTTATGATTATAATTTTACCATAGGATTACGTAAGATTGCTAGGTTTGGCTATGAAAACAAAGCTCAAACTTTTTATGACGGCACGGAATCTAATTACAGTGATGCGGCCACTGTAGGTAAGGTTAAGGGAGTTGAGTATTTATTTGAGGTTGATTATAAAAGGCAAGAAGGTGTTGACTACATGGATCAACATCATTTTATTAGGTTTAGCTCTGATGATGGTTGTCCAGATGAATTATGTATGAACTTCTTTGCTTTAAAAATAGAATACTTAGAAGATGGCTTTGCGGATATTAAGTACTTTGAAGCATCGGAAAGATACAGACAACGTAAAAGCAAGAACTTATCTTGGAATATTGGCTTAACACATAGACTTGCTGAGCCTTATGGCTATAACGCTTTAGATGAGTGGATGTTAGACAACGGTGATTTACACTACACGTACCTAGCTTTACAAGAAGGTTATACGGTAGATGTGTAT
>Ga0208643_1001122_pt1 | contig 15689 bp, 39 predicted proteins | sample VirMetDEL_Nov_12_FD_184516 | JGI IMG/M metagenome (GOLD analysis project Ga0208643, IMG submission 184516) | Aqueous microbial communities from the Delaware River and Bay under freshwater to marine salinity gradient to study organic matter... | ecosystem: Environmental > Aquatic > Marine >... | reverse complement strand
CAATTGCTGGCACTTCTTCATTTAGTACATTTGCAAGTGCAACAGGTGGCACGTCAGCAGCAGCAGCACCAGCAAGTGCGGGTGGTGCTGGCGGAATTGGAACATTAGGAACAATTAATTTATCTGGTCAAACTGGCGGCAGTTGGAGCCCCGGACAACAAACAAATGGTGGAGGAAGTTCATTACTTGGCATTGGTGGCAAGGCAAAATCTGGGGCAGGATCAGCAGGAACAAATTTTGGTGCTGGCGGTAGCGGTGGTGCATTAAATGTAACAGGTGGCTCTGGAACAGCGGGAATTGTTATTGTTGAGGAATTTTATTGATGAAAAAAGCTCTAATTTCACCACAAGAAAAAGTTACAAATTCAAGCGGCAACATTGGGCAAAGAATTGCTCAAGTTGAGCCTGAAGATCAAACATTTGAAGTTGCCGATCCATTATTTTGGACTGATTGCCTTGATGAATGTTTGGCTAATGAATGGTTTTATTTTAATTTTCAATGTATGCCGCTTGAATAACAAAGGATAAGATATGTGCGACAAGATAAAATTTAAAACAATATTTGAGCAAAAAAAATATGTGCATCTTGATGGTTTTTTGCATCTTGATTCTTGCCAAGCATTGACTGAAGAATTAAAAAAACTAGTCAATCAAAAAGCAACATCGCAAGATATTCAATGCCCATTGTCTGAGGCAATTCATGGCGCGGCTGTATTTGATAAATTGCTTGTAGATTTGCTGCCAGCTTTTGAAAAAGCATCTGGCAAACGACTTTACCCGACATATTCTTATGCTCGGCTATATGCGCCAAATGATGAATTAAAAAATCACACTGACCGAGAATCATGCGAAATAAGCGCAACTATTACGCTTAATTTTGATGGTGATGTTTGGCCCATTTATATGGGCAATGCTGATAAATCAAAATCAAAAAAAATTGAAATGAATGTTGGTGATGCTGTTTTATATAGAGGCATGGAAGTAAATCATTGGCGCGAAAAATACACTGAAGGCAAATGGCAAGCTCAGGTTTTTTTGCATTATGTTGATGCTGATGGCCCAAACGCCGAATGGAAATTTGATAAGCGTAAATCATTGAATATTCCGCAAACGCAAATTGATTACCAGCAATGGATTTACACTGATATTTTTACTGAAGATGCTTGCAACAAAATCATTGCAACTTATGAACAAGAGTTTGTGCAAAAATTGCCTCCTACTATTGGATCAGGATCAGGCGGCATTGATACATCAATTCGCAATGTCGAACGCGTGATGCTTCCTGTTTATAAAGATGTTGGTGGGCGTTTAGCAGCGGCTGGAATGAATGCAAATAATCAGGCTTGGAAGTTTGATATTACACATGCAAATCAAGCCGAGTTTCTTAAATATCCGGCTGGTGGACGATACACAACGCATGTTGATACTTTCATGAATCCAAATGAAGAATGCCGAAAATTAACTGTTTTGGTGTTTTTAAATGATGATTTTGAAGGCGGTAAGTTTTATATTCAAAATGGCGCAGAAAAATACTATCCTCCGCAACAAAAAGGAACTGTAATTGTATTTCCGTCATTTATGCCGCATGGAGTAGAGGATATAATCAGCGGAACTCGATATTCAGCAGTATGCTGGATGGTTGGCAAATTCTTTAAATAAGGTTGCAAAATGGATCAGAATATAATCAACCTAATCGGCGGCGCATTATTTGGGGTTATAGGCTGGTTTGCGCGGCAACTTTGGGAATCCGTCCAAGAATTAAAGAATGATATTAAAAAAATTGAAGTTGATTTGCCGACAAATTATGTTCGCAAAGTAGATATAGAAGCAAGATTTGATAAGCTGGAAATTATCTTGTCTAAGATTTTTGACAAGCTCGATGCAAAAGCAGACAAATAAGGATTGATTATGACTAATTTTGTACAGCGTTTTAAAGAGCCTTCATCATGGGCTGGCATTGCCGTATTGTTTAACATTTTTGGCCCTATGATTGGACTTCCTACTGGCTCCGCTGATGTTATCGTGCAAGCTGGTGCTGGTCTTGCTGCTGCTGCCGCATTCTTTCTTGCTGAAAAAAAATGAATCTAAGCAAAAATTTTACTTTAGAAGAAATGACGGTTAGCGAATATGCGGATCGTAATAACTTGAGCAATCAGCCAAGTGATGAAATTTTAGGTGAAATGAAACGATTAGCCGGATTTCTTGAAAAAGTGCGAACAGTGTTTGATCGTCCAATTCATATAAATTCGGCTTTTCGTTCGCAAGAAGTAAATAAGGCTATTGGCGGTCAAAAAAATAGCCAGCATTGTAAAGGCCAAGCGGCTGACATTCGTATTTCTGGATTAACGCCGGATCAAATTGTGCGGAATATTATTGCTTCAGGGCTGGAATACGATCAAGTTATCAGAGAATTTAATTCTTGGGTTCATATAAGCATTCCAGCTCAGAATGAAAAAGCCAGAAAAATGGCTTTAATTATTGATAAAACTGGTACTCGGTCATTTGAGCAATAGAACACGGGACCGCTTTATTTTTAAGTGATTCTCTGTATCGCTTGCTTCTTTCCGCTCCAGTAATTTTTCGCCTTGGTTTATCCCGTCCTTTTCCAAATTTATAAATTGGCGTAGTGTCTCGATCTCTTGAATCTTGTTCCCATGCGGTAATGTGAACAACATTATTATCATGCAAGCATCGCATCAATCTTGATACTGTTACATGATGCAAACCAACTTCTTCCGATAATTCATGAACAGTTGCCGGAATTTCTAAAAGCATTTTAAAAATTTTTGCATAAGACAACGCATTAATTTTGTGGCGCATTTTGTTTTATCCTTCTTTCTCCACAAGTTTTGCAAATCCATCGCCGGTTTTTTTTATTTTCATTCATTTTCCAAAAGCCACCATGCGATGATCTTGCTTGTTCGCAATTGGTACACCATCGGTTGCCATTTGGACTTTCTGTTGCTGGCTCTAAATTATTCATCTTTTACAAACACTCCGTTTTCAAGCAATGTTCCTTTGCGATCTTTAATTTCATCATAAGCCAATGATAAACAATCAGTGATTGAGATGCCTTTAAGATCGCAATAAATAATAAGAGTGACAAGAACATCACCAATGCCATCTTTGATGCCAGAAATATCATTTTTAATTTCAGCATCCAATAATTCGCCATATTCACTACCAGTTTTCATAAGTTGCGTATAAGCCTTGGCATTTGGAATAATTTTTCTTGCTTCGGCCCATCGAATTACGTCAATTTCTAATTGATTAAAACTCATTGTTCTACCTTTTTCCTGATGTCGGGAATATCGTTTATAAGACGCTGCAAATACACTGCCAAATCCATTGCTTCTTCTTGCGCGTGAATAAGCCAATCACGATAAGACAAATCATCACGCTCTGTTGTTACACCATACTTTTGCAATCCAAATTCTGCGCGAACTTTCATTTTTTGGCGCACTTCTTCAACATTTTTATCAACCATTATTTGTACCAATAAAGTAAATCAGAAATAAAAATAAATGAAATGCAAAGCCAAATAATAAAAATTAAAGTGTATTCGCTCATTCATTCCTCATTTGATAAAACCATATGTTTCCATCTCTATGGCACTTAATTGAAAAACCATTTTCTCTAAGCTCGGCAATAATTGAATTAACAGCACAAACATTTGCTTTTTCAATAATGCTCATGGTGCTATGTGGCAAACCATCTGACAAAACTTTAAAAACTTTTTGTAATCTTGTGCTGCTTTCAAATGCCGCGCTGTTCATCGCATTTTTCCTTCGCCTCGATTGTTTGCATTAAACGACCTCCAAGCCTCTATTTTTGCAGTGGCTGCTACCATGCCCCATCGGTTTAATTCATCAACTCTGATGGCTTCTTGCATGGTTAAAAGGTGATTTGTATATTCTTTGGTTTGATATGCCTCACGCTCTTGAGCAGTAACAGGTTTATCAAGATGCTTTTGCATACCATTTGCTTTGATTGTCTTTCTGTATTCTTCAAGATAGATGCGGTTTGCTTTTGCTTGAGCGGCTTTCGGCGCATTGGTTCGCAAATATTCAAGGGCATCATGTATTTCATCATCACTAATCATTGATTCCTCACATTATTTAATATCAAGTCTTGTTTCTTGAATCATTCTTGCGCCGGGTACTTCTTGACCGGCTTTAATTGCTGCTTTAATTGCCGTTTTATCTGGGACAGGTGGCGGTGGCTCTGGGTAGCTATAAAGCTCGCAAGGAATCAATCCAGCTTCAAAAATATCAACTTTTTCGGGATTCTTTTTGATGCTGATTACAAAATGAGGTGATTCAATTTTTTGAATGTTGGTAATTTCCATTACTTGTTTTAAACGCAGCTTTAAAGATGCAACTCGATTTTCCAAAACTTTTCGGCGGGCATACATTTGCTTTTCTGCTGCTGCAATAGCTTCGGCTGTTGCTTCAATATTGCGGATAACAAAGCCATAGTTTTGGGCTTTAACTTCTAATGCCCATGCTTCGCCTTCAAGAGTATCGGCAATAGTTTGTTCGTCTGCTTGCGAATCCATAAGCTGATCGCAAATTGAGCGATATTCATTTGCAATTTCATATAGGGTAAGTGCTGTCATTTTTTATCCTGTTATCGGGTACTTGCCACAATAGTTTTCCCCGTCAATTATTGTATATTAGAAAGGCACGTCAAAATCTTGAAAATTATCTTCAGGAACAGCTTTTTTTGCTGGTCGAGATTCTTGCTTTGCCGGGCTGCTTAACATTTTAAAAGAATCACATTGAATTTCAAAAACTGTTCGTTCAATGCCTTGCTTGTCAGTGTACTTTTTGCTTTTGATTTTTCCTTCAACATAAAGTTTGCTGCCTTTTTTAATGTATTGAGCAGCAATTTCAGCGGGTTTTCCAAAGATAGAAATTCGATGCCATTCAGTCAATTCCTTTTTTTCGCCTGTCGCTTTATCTTTCCAGCTTTCACTTGTTGCAAGAGACAAATTAACGACTGCATCGCCTTTGGCTGTATATTTGATTTCAGGGTCTTGACCAATTGCGCCAACCAAAATCACTTTATTTACTGATGACATTTAACTTCCTTTATTTAAAAAACAACCAAAATCCATGCAAAATACCAACTGGAAAAAACAAAGCTCCGGCAACTAAAAACCCCCATAAGCCTTCATTAAAACAAGTAAAAATATGATTAAACCATGCCGCAATTGAAGCCAAAAATAAACCAACTGCAAAAAAGTTTGTCATTATTTTTGCTCCTGTAATGCGGCTTTTTTGGCATTGTATATTTTGGTAAATGTATCCATTGCCGGTTTATCATTTGCTGCTGATGATGCTTTGTAAGCCTTAGCAAATGCAGATTGCAATGATTCAATGTTTAATGAATCATCAATTGCAATTTTAAGATCAGCAAAAACTTTTTCAGGCAATGCGCCAACTGGTTTTGGTTTAGGCTGGCTTGCTGCATTGCCATCATCATCTTCCGGCGCAATGCCAGTGGCTGCTAATAAAGAATAACGTCTTGCATAAGTTAAAGCCGAACCATAACCCTGTGCATCCATTTTTGAAGTTGGCACATGCAATTGCCCGGATCTCAATTCTTCGCCTGATTCATGAATAAACACTGTTTCAACAGTAACGCCACTATCAGCAAGAAATGTTTGCTGCATCATTGCAATGCCGTTTTTATTAAGCGCATCAATGACTGCCTCAACCACTGCCGCTAAATCAGCATAGCGGCTTTTAAAGTGCGGATTCGTTGATGTTTTTAACGCTGCTCCAAATTGCGATTGCGCCTTAACAAACGCAGCACAAACTTTTTGATTATTTTCCATATTGTTTTTTAACTTTCGTCATTGGGAATGATTCAATACCGGCTACAAAGATTTTTCTGAAATCGGCCCATTTTTTTTGATATTGTGGATTTTCTGAAGGGGGAACCCATCCATACATTGATCGCCACCGAATTGTTACATCAGTTGTTGCGGGCGTATAAATGTAATCATTCATCGTATTTCCTCCAGTAAGCCAAGAGCAATAATCAACATAAAGGCAAGTGCTGCCATAACTTTGGGATGCTGTGCAAGCCAATCATTTGGATTAAGTAAAGTTTTCATTTCAATATTTCCACTGATTTTATTTTTTCTGTTTCACCATTCCACGTAACACACAAATCAACCCTATCTCCTAATTCTAAGGAAGCTTGTACAAATCTAGACCCAACAATAGAATTAAATTCATGTTTAAAGTATTTAGTAAAATCTTTTTTTGGTTCAGGCTTGATACGATATTGACCGTTAACAATCCATTGAGGCCGTTCTGTATCTTCCCATTCACCATTGTATTTGTGCTGTATTTCAGCACCATTAGCCCATGCTTTAATTAATTCTGCGTGTATATGTGGTTTTTTCATTTAAATACCTTTCTTTATTATTTTATTATTCCAAGAATTTTCTATTTCATTTGCTATATGCCATTGATCCGTAGGAGTAAAGCAAAGTGCTGCAAATGCTTCATTAACAATAATTTGCTCTTGTTCGTTAATTGCTCGGTCTGCAAATACATCAATCATGAAACGTAAAGCGCAAATTATTTGAGCAATGCAGCGTTCATCTGTTTCTGATATTTGAACCATATTTCCTCACTTTGAAATCCGCTAAGTTGCTGCGGTATGTAAGAACTATAAATTAAGATTGAGCATCACGCAACAACTATTTTGAAAAAAATACAAAATATTTTCAAATAAAAAGATTGTTGACTATACACAAATTTACGCTTATATTTGTGGCTCGATCAACATTTGTTGCATATAAAACATGAAAATACCCCGGCGCGGAACTAGAATTTTTACATTGCTTGAATCACTTTTTTTGTGCGATGAGCAAACGGCTGATGAAGTTTTAAAAAAAATTGGCAGGAATGTATCGCCAAAGCAAGATAAACGGATTTTTTCTGATGCAATAGCGGCTGGTTACATTGAGAAAAATAATGATATATACAAATTATCCGACGAAGCCCGATGGCAAGTTTCGGATGTTATGGAAATTTTTGTGCCGAAAGATGATGAGGAGATCGTCCCATCTCGATTCGTCAACATGTACACGCGCCCGATGGTAGGTTATGAGAAACAACTTTTTGCAAATAAACGTGGTTATTAAAAAAGGAAATATATGGATTTGAATAATTATTTGATTGGGCATGGTAAGAGTGCGCGCCTTGCTGAAAAAACTGGCATTTCTAGCCCGGAATTGTCGCGCATGAAAACGGGTAAAAAGAAAATTAGTTTTTACAATGCCGCTTTGATTGAGTTTGGCACTGATGGCGCAATCAAAATGGAATCATTGCTTGAGGATCAGCAACAGCGCACCGTGGCTGGCTATATTCGCGCAAACAATGTTTCGCAGCAAACGGCTTCTTAACGCAGCTCGCGGGCAGGATTGCACATTGCGGATTGATGGTATTTGTAATGGCAATCCTGAAACAACAGTGGCAGCTCATGCTAATGGCTCGCGATATGGTAAAGGCATGGGAATAAAAGCGCATGATTGTTTTGTTGCTTGGGCTTGCTCAAGTTGCCATGCAGAATTGGATCAAGGCAAAAAGTTTAGCAAAGATGAAAAGCTATATATTTGGCAAATTGGTTTTGAACGAACATTGCTAAAAATGTTTCTTGATGAAATTATTGAAGTAAAGTAAAGTTTTGATGAAAGGCTAGGTTAGCTCCCGAAAAGACGATTCGTTACCGTCCTGCCTTTTGTTTTTTTAGTAACCGACTTCCTATAACGTAAAGGAAAAAATGCACTATTACAAATTTGAGATTGCGACTTGGCATCTCCACACTTCTCATTTGTCGTTGATTGAAGAAGCTGTTTATTGGCGGCTAATAAATTTTTATTACGATACAGAAACCCCTATCCCACAAGAAACCCAGTCGGTTATTCGTCGGTTACGTTTGGTTGAATACTCGGATATTGTCGCATCAATTTTGCTTGAATTTTTTGTTCTTCAAGATGATGGATGGCATCAAAAGCATTGCGATATTAAAATTTTGGAGTATCACGACACTGCAATTCGCAATAAAAATAATGGAAAAAATGGCGGCAGACCTAAGAAATCCAATGATTTGCTTGATGAAAAAACCCAGTCGGTTATTTCTGGGAACCCAGATGAAACCCTAATAAAGAATAAAGAACTATTAACTATAAATAAGGAATTAGAAATAATAGAGAAGAAGCATCGCGCAACGCGATTGCCACCAACATGGGAGCCATCAGAATCAATGATTGAACATTGCAAACTAAAGCGACCAGATTTGAATTGGCGTGATGTTGCAGACGCTTTCCGTGATTACTGGGTTTCAGCTCCAAAAGGAACAAAATTGGATTGGGATGCAACTTGGCGCACATGGGTAAGAAATCAGCGGGCAGCTCCTGCCAATCAAAAATTGAATTTGGTTAATGCAAATCAAAATGCTGCACTTGCTTGGCTTGAATCCTCAAATAATGAAATTCATGACATAGGATAAAAAATGACTAAAAAAGAAGCCCTATGGCTGGCTGATTTGCTATGCAAAGACGGTCACGAATGTTGTGACTTCCGAGCGGCTGCCGAATTACGACGACTGCATGAAGAAAATGAAGCACTACGCACAGCACTAGCGCAGCCTGATGTTCCCGAAACAGCTTTCGGGGAGACAGAGCCAGTGGCGTGGGTTAGTCACAACGCTGGTTTATATCACGGCAAACCAGATGAATCATTAAATCCTTTGCCTTTGTATTTAGCACCACCGCGCCGCGAATGGGTAGGGCTGACAGATGATGAATATGAATTAATGGCAGAGAAGCGCGTTACTAATTATTTTTTTAACACTTTAGATTATGCCCATGACATCGAAGCAAAGCTAAAGGAGAAGAACACGTGAGCAAAGAAGTAATCTTTACTTGCCCTGAGTGCAATAGCGAAGAAGTAACACTAGCTGAAGTTCATAAGATTATGGCGAACACTTACGAACACTATTGTTTCAGCGTGAAAGCGCATGATGATGACGCGCAAGCTGATTGTTTGAATTGTGATTGGTCTGGTTTGCGTTTACAGCTAAAGGAGAAGAACACATGACTAGTCACACATACCCACTAAACGACTTGCGCGAACACGAGACAGATAAAGGCGCATTTTGCTGGTGTAGGCCGGAGTACGACGAGGAGTACGACTTGTATATACATCGTAGCTTAGATGGGCGCGAAGAATACGAAGAAGGAAGAAAAACGACATGACAATACACATGAAAAAAACGTGGTTTGTAGACGGACAAATTATTGAGGAACAAATACCTGAAGAAGCTATTTACGACCCAAGCTGGTGTATTGAATACTGTAAATCATACGCCGAGCAACTCAGAGATAAGACAAGGGCAAACCGAGCAGAACATGCGGCGCAGTGCATTGAGTATCTTTTAAGTTTAGTTCAGAAAGAATGGGTAGGGCTGACTGAAGATGAAAGAATGACGGCAATGGAAAATTGCACATATGATGGCGGCAAAGTTTCTTGGAATTTATTTGGGATGGCTATCGAAAAAAAGATAAAGGATAAGAATCATGAATAACGCCGATAAGGGACGTTTTTTATCAATCATGACAGGAATAGCCGAGTATTACGGAAAAACGCTGTCACAGGCTGTTATAGGGCTTTACTGGGAAGGTTTGAAGCAATACGATCTTCAATCTGTGGAAAAATCTTTGTGGACGCATACGCAAGACCCAGATTCAGGCCAATTCATGCCTAAGATTGCCGATGTTGCAAAATACCTTAAAGGCAGAACAACAGATCAAGCAGCTATTGCGTGGTCAAAAGTTGATAAAGCGATTCGATACATCGGAATTTATCAAGATGTTGTCTTTGATGATGCAATTATTCATAAAGTTATAGCAGATATGGGTGGCTGGATTGCTCTTGGATCAAAAACGGATGAAGAATGGATATTTTTCGGCAATCAATTTCAGACTCGATACCGAGGTTATGCAATGAAAGCTGAAGAAATTGAATGTCAATCAGCATTGACTGGCGTAATCAATATGCAAAACATGCAACAAGGCTTTAAATTGCAAACGCCAACATTTGTCGGTGACCAGTTAAAAGCTCGGCTTGTATATGAAAAAGGCAGTGAAACGGCATTGTTACAAATGAAAAAATCCAGTGAATCAATGCTGAAAATTTCCAATGAATTGCATTAATTGTGAGGGAATATGAATGAGTTGGCTCTTTTCGCAGGCGCTGGTGGAGGAATACTTGGGGGAAAACTTCTTGGATGGCGAACAGTCTGCGCCGTTGAATGGGAACCATACCCAGCAAGCGTATTGTGCGCCAGACAAAATGACGGGATTCTCCCGCCTTTCCCGATTTGGGATGACGTTCAAACCTTTGACGGAAAACCGTGGCGAGGAATTGTTGATGTTGTATCTGGCGGGTTCCCTTGCCAAGACATCAGCGCAGCAGGAAGAGGGGCAGGAATTGATGGGGTTAAATCAGGAATGTGGCGAGAAATGGCGAGGATCATTCACGAAGTACAGCCAAGATTCGCATTTGTGGAAAACTCACCAATGCTCACTTCTAGAGGACTCGGAACAGTTCTCGGAAACTTGGCCGAGCTGGGGTTTAATGCGCGATGGGGAGTGTTGGGAGCAGCAGACATTGGAGCAAACCATCAGAGGAACCGGATTTGGATTGTCGCCAAACGGAGTGGACAGCTTTCATACACCCAACACAACAGGATTAGACGGTGGGAGCAACAGCAGGAAAGCATTAAAAAAGAAAATGGAGAAATGGCCTACGCCAACAGCACACAATGCAAAAGAAACAAATGCGCCGAGCGAATCAACCAGGAATACACCAACATTGGCAGCGCAAGCTGGTGGCAAACTGAACCCAACTTGGACCGAGTGGCTGATGGGGTGGCCGCTAGGGTGGACAGACTTAAAGCCATTGGAAACGGACAAGTTCCTCTGTGTGCAGCAACAGCATGGAAAATTTTAAGTGAATTGCATTAAGTGCGAAAACATCAATATTAAAGATTATCCAAGCCATGCAAAACATGGCTATGGTCGCTGCAAAAAAGAATCAAACGCTGTTTTTTATTCCTTGACTAAATTACACATTTGCGTAAAATTCAATGAAGCAAGTAAAGAAATTATTGAAAAAAGGATAATTTGGAATGACAGCAAAAAATGATGTTACTGGCGATGATATAAAAAGCAAAATTAGCAACAATAATTTTCGCGACAATTTCGACAAAATATTTAAAACTGAATTTATTAAATGTAAAAAATGGATTGGTTTAACAGATAAAGAATATGAATTAATGGCTGAAAAATACGTTACCAATTATTTTTTTGATACTTTGAAATATGCACATGCTATTGAGCAAACATTAAAGGAAAAAAATAAATGAGATATTGGGTATATGACGATGAAGGCATTTTGCTTCGCAAATTTTACACAAAAGAAGAAGCTCAGTTATATGGCAAAGTAATTGTGCAGCCTAAGCAAAAAAAAGTTTTGCCTACAATTGAAACGCATGGTGAAGCATTGTGGTAAAAAATAAAAAGGATAAAAATGGCAACTGAAAAATCAATTCGTAATCAATGCCCAATTTGCAATTTACCAAGAGGAAAAGGGCAATATGAATTTGCTCATGGAAAATGCGCTGAAATTCGCGCTGCTACTGAAGGAAAAAAATCAGCATTTCCAGATCATCCAAAATTAAAAACAATAACTGTTGAAATGCACGAAAAAGGTAAAGCAAATAATAGAAAAAAGAAATTAAAAAAAATGCAAAAATTACCTGATTTTATGTACAGATAAAAGGATAAAAAATGACAAGAGATGATTTATATAGCATTGCACATGATTGCGACATGGACTGGCACAAATTTTGGAATGAAGATAACTCAAACAAACTTGAAGAATTTGCAAAAATGATTCGATTTCACGAAAGGCAAAAAATGGCTCAAATGATGGATTCTGAAGGCTGGACATATGGCGCGGCATTGATTCGCACTAAAGGCGGCAAATGACATTTGCTAGAGTAGATGATAATCAAGAATCTATTGTTAAATTTTTAAGGGAAAAAGGCGCGACAGTAACAGTTACTAGTTCAATTAAGCGAGGATTTCCTGATTTAGTTGTTGGATATAAAGGCAAAAATATTTTGCTTGAATTAAAAGATGGTGACAAACCATTATCAGCGCAATCATTGACACCTAAACAGCGTCTTTGGCATCTTGAATGGAAGGGCCAAAAAGAAATTGTAAACAGCGCAGAGGCTGCATGGGATGAAGTTTTAAGGGTATGTAATGGCCAGTAACAAAAAGCCGCGCAAACGCCATGTTCGGCGTGATATTGGCTTGCCAATGACTATCCGGCATAATGCTGATGCTGATTTTCAAATGCAATTAACGCCTCATGCAGAATTATTGAAATTGCGTGAAGGTTTGGGTGACGAAGCAACGTGGCACACTATTGTTTGCCGTTTAAATGTTGGTAGCGTATTAGCGTTTCAAAATGAATTGCCTGAAATTCATGTTCTTATGAGAAAAGCATTAGATTGCATGATTGCTATCCGAGATAGATTTCAACGTGTCAACAAATGGGGAATTTCTGGCGAAGAATTAAAAATTATCGGTGATTCAATAACAATTGTGGATGATTTACAATTACAATTGACCAGAAGGCAATTTTCTCAAGCCTTGAATTATGTTTATGCCCATGCTGCTTACTGAGTAAAGACTATGGATTTCAAACCATCAATTACATTATATGAAAGAACTGAAGATTTTAATCTTCAGGTTGCAAGAAATTTAATTGATGGACATTCATTAGTTAATATTTTTGGTTACCAGCCTTTAGTTGATGGCACATCTATTTGCATTTGGGAAAATGCTTCTCCTTATATTTTTCCGACTGCTGCTGTAAATATGTCAATGGTAAGCACTAATGCTGCTGACACTGCTGTTACAAAATTAATTTCTGGTTTAGATGCAAACTACAATATTATTTCTGAAGTTTTGATTGTTAATGGAACAACTCCAGTTTTAACAGCAAATCAATATTTAAGAATTAATAATGTAAGAACAATATTAGGCAATGCAATTGGCACTGTAACGCTAACAAATGGCGGCATAACTTATGCAAAAATTTTGCCCAATGTTGGTCAAACGCAAATGTCTCAATATACTGTGCCAGCGGGTTATACATTTTATTTGACTCGAGTTGATGCGTTTTCTCAAGTATCAGGCGGCTCAAATAATTATTGCACTTACAATGTTCAGGCTTTGCTTTCTAATGGAACTCAATATTTAGTTTTGCAAGCGCCATTCACATCAAATTACAATGCTCGTCGAGTTGTTCCATTTGCTTATTTAGAAAAGACTAGTTTGCAATGGAAGGCAACAGTAGCGGCACAAACAGCATCAGTAGCAATGGTTATTGAAGGTATTTTGATAAAGAATTCATAAATGCCAATAATTAAAAAAAATAATGGCTGGTACTGGGGCGGCAAAGGGCCATTTTCTTCAAAATCACAAGCTCAAGCAGTTATGCGAGCAGCTTATGCGGCAGGTTATAAAGGTGAAAACATGGTTACATATAGTGTAAAAAATGGCATGGCAACTAAAGAAGATGAAAAAAATGAAGTTCTTTCATCATTTCTAATGGAATTGCTGCATTCAGGAACGGTAACGCATATAAAGCATTTGCAAACAAGAAGTTTTAGCGAGCATTCTGCGCTTGGTGGCTTTTATCCTGAAATTATTGAATTGGTTGATTCTTTGATTGAGGCATGGCAAGGTAAAAACGGCAAAATTGTTGATGGCTATGAAGTGCCAGAAAGCAATTATGGCAACATTACTGCGCTGGATTATCTGCAATATTTATCTGATGAAATTTCCGAGGATCGCGTATTGCTTGGCGAAGATTCAGAATTGCAAAACATCATGGACGAAATTGCTCAATTAGTTGATTCGACCATGTATAAACTAAGATTTTTGAAGTAATTTGCGACCGAAGCCGATAGTCGGGATATAACATCGGCAGCAGAGGCAAGAAACTCCATAAGTTTCCCTTTTCTTGTGACTCTGCACTAAGACGCATGAGGATTGGCATAAATGGCGCACCTGAACAATGAACCGGAAAATAGCAGGTTAATGCCAAGCCGGGCTAACAATTCTCAGCCGTGTTGGTGAATGCGTAGGCCAATGTAGCATTGACATACGCGCCGGATAATCGTAACCGGCATTTTTTTTATAAAAGGAAATTATGAGCAAAGAACTTGATTCAGCAATTGACCATCTAGTAAACACTTATCAATCATTGGCCCTTGCTGCTGTCGGCTATGCAAATCTGGATGCTAAAGAGATTGCCGATCGCATTAAGCTGACTGCAACTGACACTCCTGAATTTGTGGCCCTTAGCCAGCTTGCGGCATTGGTAGGCGAACCAAAGGTAAACACAAAGAAAGAAACAATTGCCGACAGTACCATCGAGCAATAAATGCCGAGAATTGCAATGCCAAAATCAAAAGACACACAGGTCTGCATTTTGCTCCGAACATGGGGGAGCAACTACAGAAAAGGCAAAAGCAAACTCAAAGCTCTACGCTCAAGCAAAGTGGCAAAACATAAGAGCAAGGCAATTAAGCAAAGAGCCGCTATGTGCTAGATGTTTGAATGAAGGCAGAGTAACGTCCGGAGCGCACATAGATCATGTGTTTCCGCATAGGCGCGACAATGCAAGGTTTACTGTAAATCTATTTCAAACACTTTGTGCGGCTTGTCATACGCTTAAAACACAAGATGAGAATCGCGGCAGATATTTGCATTACACAAGAAACGGCATCATTGAATATACGGATGGCGACTATTTCCGAATCATGGGCGGTTATATATAAAGGATAAAAGATGAAATTAACGCGATGGTATCCAAAAACAATAAAGCCTGTTCGCATTGGTTGGTATGAAACTCAAATGAATAATGGCAATTATGGTTATTCATGTTGGGATGGGATGCAATGGTCTTGCCAGCATAATGATTATTCTTGCGTTCTAGCAAGAGCGGTTTGTTGGAATGGTGCAATACAAGATAAGAAATGGAGAGGCATTGCTAAATGAATCACACATTACGATCAATCATTGATGAAGAATTACAGAAAGCATATGAGCGTGGAATTAAGGATGAGCGCGAGGCATGTGCAAAGATATGTGATGCTGCACAGTTGTTTGGTAATAATGATGAGCGATGGTCTGCTAAATGCTGCTCTGAAGCTATACGCGCAAGGGGATAAGCATGAAGCTAACTAATTGGTTTCATCCATCTATTAAGCCAGTGCATAAAGGCTGGTATCACACAGGTTTAAATGATTTCAATCCAACAACTATATATTTAGAGAGCGGAGTTAATTGGTGGTGGAATGGTAGTAAATGGGGATTCTTTAATGAAAATAAATTTATGTTTTGTGATACTCAAGATAGATGGTGGCGTGGTATAGCTAAAGACTAAACATTGTGGATAACTATAATGATGAATCAAAATAATTTTGTGGATATGTGGATAAGTCTTGTGTATAACTACAATTGCGCTGTGGATAACTATGGAATATTGGGATTAACTTAATTATTGTGGATAAGTACAGCAG
>Ga0208643_1001121_pt1 | contig 15692 bp, 24 predicted proteins | sample VirMetDEL_Nov_12_FD_184516 | JGI IMG/M metagenome (GOLD analysis project Ga0208643, IMG submission 184516) | Aqueous microbial communities from the Delaware River and Bay under freshwater to marine salinity gradient to study organic matter... | ecosystem: Environmental > Aquatic > Marine >... | reverse complement strand
TAAACCAAATGAATGTATCAGATAATAAAAATATAAAAATAGAGAAGTAATATGAAAACTAATAAACCAAAACCTAACCATATGTTAGGAATATACACAATTGTAATGACATTAATTGTTATCACATATTCAATAACAATAATTTAAAACTAAAACTAATGATAATAAGAGTAATTAAAAATATGGCGGATGTTAAAACACCCACTAATTTAGCAAAAAGTCCTAGACACATCTGGAATACCAGAAGAAGATATAGGTAACAATAAACCCCCAATTATGGGGGTTTTATTTTTTAGTACTACCATCTATTGCAGATAACATAATATCATTTTTAATTTTAATTATGTCATTTTCTCCCAACCAAACGATATAATTTGGGTCAAAACTTAAAATTTTTTCAAGTGTTAAATCTTTATATTTCCCAAAGGGTATTGTATCCTCTAAACCATAAAATTTATCTTTACCCTTTATTATTTTTATTAGAGCACCAATCCAAATTTCTTTCCATTCATTAGAATTACTATATTTAAATTTTATCTTACCACCCTTTGATTTTAAAGATGCAATAATACTTTTACTTGAATTATATGGGATTTCTATAACATTTTGTGTTTTAGTGTTGGTATATTCAATATTAGCTTTTATAAGTTTATTTTCAGTACTAACAACTCTCCAATCCCTAACATCACGTCTATGTTGTTTAACACATTCACAATAATCATCTTTCCAATATATACAACAATGTATGTTTGGGTCATATTCATCTTCAGTGATTTTACCACTATCAATTAAGTCTTTTTTTGTTTTATCACACTCTTCTTGGGATTTTATATATGTAAAATCAACCTTAGATTTTAAAAGTTCTTCTTTTTCTTTACGTCTATTTTCAATAGCATCTACGATTCTAGTAATTTTTTCTCTTTCTTTTATATAATCCATGATTTTATTAACCCTTCCTTGGTTTTTTAATTCACGTTCTTTAGATTTTAAAAAATCTTTACCATTATCTATTCCCATAATTATTCATTTAAGCAAATATAGTTAAAAAAAAACGAAGTTACCACTAATTTATTATTTTTGATATTTGATTTATATATTTGAAGAGTCTAACAAATCGTTTCCAATCCTTAACCGTACATTTCTTTCTATAACCCTTCATAATGAAGATATGAAAAATAACATGAACTAACCTGGTTATGGTAACACCGTTTTCTACTAAATATTTTTCTTCTGGAAAGTATGTTGAATGATTTAAATGGTGTACTTGTAACTTTTTAGTATGACCAGTTATCACACACTTATACTCATCTCGTTCTTTACAAGACTCTTTCCACACTTTATATTCTTTACTATTTCGCCACTTCCCCATATTAAGAATAATAAGAATCGTATACTTCTGATGTTAGACCGTAATCAATCATTACCACTATATCTTCACCATTTCTTTTTACTATACCATATGAGCTAGTCTTCATAAGGTCACCTGCTGGTATTCCGTAGTTACCAATTAGTTGGAATATACCATAGATAAATTCATTTTCCCATAATTCATCAACAGTTTCTTGTGGTATATTGTATCTACCACCACCTCTATTATCACCATTTGCATCACTACCATAATTACTTACTGCTTGAGCGAATAATTCAAATGATACACCAACAAGTTGTTTGAAAGATTTAGTTGTTAGTTTTCTAGCCAATTCCATTTCAACCCATAAGTCATTAGGTTCAGCATTAAATATTGTTGCCACTATATCTTCTAACATATGTTCTCTGGAATATTGAACCTCAACTTCGTTTTGTGCAACACCTTTTTTGTTTCTGGCTAATTTTAGGACCTTCTCATTGTCTATCATATAAACGATTCTTCCAGAACCAGATGATATTCTTTGTAGATTAACTTGACAGTATTTCATCCTAGCGTTAAACGATGTTAACGATTTAAATTCTTCTACATTCCAATTGGATGGGTAGTCTTCGTCAAGTAATGAATCAATCACTTCATATATGATTGATTCAGACAATAACTTTTTGATTAGTCTTTTCATATTAATAAATATGTTAAAACTATGTAAAGTAGCCGAGATGGGAGTCGAACCCACACGCCCCTTTCGGAGCACTGGATTTTAAGTCCAGCGTGTCTACCAGTTCCACCACTCGGCCTGGTAATTGTAGTACTAATGGGAGTCGAACCCATAATCCTTTGATTTTGAATCAAAGAGGCTTTGCCATTTCCTCATAGTACCTTGTAGGGGTAACGGGAGTCGAACCCGTAATCTTTAGATTTTAAGTCTAAAAGGCTTTGCCATTTCCTCATACCCCCTTATTAATTACTTTATCAAAGAATCCCCTTGGCATATTACCATTCATCACCATAAACTCATCTTCAGTCATTACACCTTCATTGGCTTCCCACATTGCTTTACAAAATACAATATATGCTTGTCCACATTTCTTAGACATAAACTTAAAGTCCTTTGTAAAATTTGATACATCAGATTCTGAGTCCATATGACTTATAAAGTGTTCCCAAGCTGCCGTCTTAATTTCCATTTCTTTAAATTTGTAACACTGGTGGGACTCGAACCCACAAATCAATAGTTTCTAAAACTATTAGGCTTTGCCATTTCCTCACAGTGCCATGTTGTACGTGTAGAGGGATTCGAACCCCCGACTTCTTGGGTGTAAACCAAGTACTCTGAACCAACTGAGTTATACACGCATTTATTATTATTGTAGCCCCAGATGGAATCGAACCATCGCCCCTTGCATGTAAAACAAGTACGCTCCCATTACGCCATGGGGCTATTTGATGATTTATTTACAGCCAATCATCAAGGCAATTATTCATCGACAAATAATTTGCAAGTTATCTTTAAAGGAACCTTGCGAAACCTTGTAGCGATAGTAGGATTCGAACCTACACGGATATCTCCACCTTCTAAGGCATGTCTACCAATTCCACCATATCGCCAAAGTCCTTGTACTTCGGACTCCTTTGTGACCAAGGTGGGACTCGAACCCACACGCCCTTACGAGCACTAGTTCCTAAAACTAGCATGTCTACCATTCCATCACTAAGCCATTGTACCCAGAGTGGGACTCGAACCCACACGCCCTTACGAGCACCAGATTCTTAGTCTGGCGTGTCTACCATTCCACCACCTGGGTATAATTTGTACATCTGGTAGGAATCGAACCTACGTTTACCTTACGGCCTTCTCCTTGTAAGGAAGCTGCTCTTAACCACTGAGCTACAGATGCATATTTTAGAAGCGTTGGAGGGATTCGAACCCACGATGATGTTTCCATGATGGGTTTGCAACCCACCCCATTCGACCACTCTGGCACAACGCTATTTTTGAAGCTCTAGTTGGATTCGAACCAACGTATAAGGTTTTGCAGACCTCCACCTAGCCTCTCGGTCATAGAGCCATTTTTAAACACAAAAAAGTCCGATATTTGCATATCGGACTTTCGTATTTATAGTAATATGATTACTTAAATAACGGCATAGCCCGACATGTTCGCTAAGACTAGCAAACACAGACAAAGGACTAATATGTTATTAATTGTTTTCATTTTATTGTTTCTTTAAGCCACAACTAAGTGGTCTATTAATTAAATATATGCAAATATAGTTAAAGTATTTATATAAAGCAAGTATTTTTGTAATTATTTATAATATTTTTCTGTTACTCGTTCTAACTCCTTGATATAGTAGGCTTCAGCATCTTCTTTATTAAATGAAGAAAAATACGTCCAACCCCATAGATAACATTAATGATTGTAAATACTTGACAATTTAAAATAAAATGATTATTATTATGAATGAAAATAGTATACTTACTTGAAGAATGTGGTGACTACCCAAGATATAAAATTGGTGTTACTAAAGGTACTCCAGAAAAAAGAATAAAGGGGTTACAAACTGGTAACCCCAATAAGATAATAGTTGCCAAAACTTTCCCCTCTGAATTCAACACTAAGATTGAATCATCCCTACATAGACGTTATAAAAGTAAACGTAAAGAAGGTGAATGGTTTGAACTAGATTCCGAAGATGTTGCAGAATTTATCAATGAATGTCAAAAAATGCATGACATCTTCGATAACTTAACCAAATCTGGAAACCCCTTTATATAATTTACACTTCCTTTTGTGCCTCAACCTCATATAGTGTCTTAATACTCTCTTGTAAAACATCATATGAATTATATGTATACTTGTTTAATACCCCAGAATATGTCTTCACATCTGGTTGGTTAAGAGTTATTCTACCAGTCTCACTATTGAAGTGGATACCAGCAATTGCTTCATCAGCAAGTAATACTTGTTGTTCTGGTGTTAGTTGGTCGAAAATAATCTCATTTACTGTAATATAAACATCGTTATTAGTTTCATACTTAACCAAAGGATTAGCCTTTGCTACCTTACATGCAACTTTTTTAATTGTGTCATCTGCTAGGATTTTGATGTTTACATTTCTTTCTAATGTTGTACTTCCAATTGCCGTTTCAAATACGTTAATTGTGCCTTGGTCTGCGTCTTGATAATTTGCCATAATTGTTTTTAATTTGTTTTTTTTATTTATTTTTAAATTTACTGAAATCTGGTTCAAAGTGTGCTACCGTTGAAGGTGCTTCACGTTTAGCCTTTGGTACTGGTTTATATTCGTCTGAAATATATTCACCAAATTCTTCTAGTATTCTATACTTTCGAACTGGTGAATATTTCTCATCTACGTCAAAGTCTTTACAGAAGTAATTCCAATTAACTGCCCTAGTCAAACCTTTGTTTGCTCGACTAGGTTTTGTCCAATCTGGAACTTCATCCATTGCCCTAAGAATAAGTTTTAACAACACATCATTAGGTACTGTCTTTGACAACTCTCTACAATATCTCTTAGGTAAAATTTTAAGCTTCATAATCTATTTCATTTACTTCTTCAAATATTCTATAGATAGCACTTCTTTTTCTACTAAGGATAAAAGAATCATAATCATGATAAATGTCGTCAATATGACTTCTAAATTTAGTCATAGCTGTACCAAGTTCTTTACCCTCAATACCATATTTAGTGATAACCATACCACCATTGAATTTATCTTTAGATTCTTTCTTTCTTTCTATATTATATTCTAGAATATCTATTTGTTTTAGAATTTCACAATTAGGGAACCAACCATTGACAACATCAAGGATGTTTTCCTTAGTGGCTTCGTTAAAACCAATATCATAATTTGGATTAGCACCCTTCTCTTCAACATACTCAAGAAATGACATATATGATGCCCTCTTTAGATTACGTTCTCGGTTAATCTTATTAAGATTTTCAAGTTTATAATCTTCTGGGTTGAAGTATTTGGATGTTGTTACATAATCGAAGATTTCTTCAAGTGTATTAAACCCTTCAATCCATTTTGTATAATCCAGGTCAAGGAAATCAAATATTTCACTATAATCGGTAGATATCATTACCTTACCAACATTTTGACCATTATAATAGTGATTATACCATAGACCTTCTTGACCATACTTAAGACCTATCTTATGTGATAGTCTACCAGTAAGATTACCCAGGTCATTAAACGCTAGATAGTGGTAATTAGATACATAGTATTCTGGCTCACAAGTGATAAAATCAACTTGCAGCTCCTTGTAATCAAATGAGTACGCATTACCGTTATGGAATATCTCATTAGGTTCAAACGTAGACTCAATATAAGTACGCATATCGCCCTCAAAACCCTCAAGTGATACGATTATATCAATATCACCAAAAGACTCCTTATCTGCGAAATAACGAGGTATTGAGTACTTCTTAAAGGTACTTGACATGATGTCAAATATCTCATCCTTAACTGTAAGGAATTCATCTCTTTCATACCGTCTGGTATATGTTAATTTTAGTGCCCTTCCGCCCATTTTCTTATTTTTTTTTATTTAATTCTTTATGTGATACCAATTTTTCAGTTTCTGGTTGGTCGATTAATTCCACCATACCAAGTCGTTCTGCTATTCGTATCATTTGTGATTTATGTCCTAAAGTATCATAAAATGTCTTACAACATATATCCTCACCCTCTATACTTGCCACATGACAAATGAAATGGGTCTGTTCTTCTGCACAACCCTTTATGATTTCGCTTCGTCTACTAGGACTAACGATTGCATCTGGTGACAATAAACAGTTTTTACAAGATTCTTTATATACTTTAAACATTATTTTTCTTTTTTCTTATCACCACATAACTCTCTTAATTCAAGCCATGTTGGTGTTGTACCTTCTTTAACGAAGAATTCCATTGCCTCATCATGATTGGTCACCAAACATGGTTCACCATCTTCAACAGTAAGATACATTGTATCAAACTTTGCACCATCCATAATAAAATGGTCTACAGATGAAGAATTCGAATGATGAAATTCTTGTGTGTCTAAATGAATCGTAAATTTAGTGGCATCATACCAATCTTTTACAAAGTCACCCGAATCGAATACCTTTTCATCTTTATTGAAATTATACGAAACCCTTACAGATTTATATGTTTCAACATTTGGCTCTTCATAATCTATACTTGTTACTGACATAATTTTTAATATTTAATGAACCCACCTTTAATGAGTCTGTGAATATATTTTGAATGCTCTACATTCTTTTCGTTTGCATGACCAAGGCTCATATGAAGACCGAAAAATGGTCTACCAAGTCCTAACTCAGCTCTAATATCGTGTAATTCTGTTCTATCTTCTTCTGGTACTTTAAACCACCAGTGCCCTTTACTACCCTCATCATCTGCATCTGTCCTTGGGTCTAAGTCTAAGTAAACATCGATGTTTTTACCATCCCATTTAGCTTTAACTTCTTCCCACTTACCATTCATGTCTGATGCTCTATCATTGATGAATGTTACGTGTCCACGTCTAAGTGGTTTGTTGAGAGTGATGCTATATCTTCGTTTAATAAACCAAGCATAATATTCTGCTATATCACCACCAAACATAACCATAGCTGATTTTTTCCAAGTAGATTGTTTACCATGTTTCTTGGTGATATCTACTGGGTCAAACTTTATATAACCAGTTATTTTTACTTTTCTATTCATCATTATGCAAATATAGTAAAAATAATTGACTTATGCTAATCTTAATTTACCAGGTTTTAAAAATTCTCTAAGAAATGCATTTTCTTCACCACCAATCTTCTCAACCCACTTAATATAGTTTTTCTCATCTGCCTTTCTAGTTTTTTCAATATCACCAAGTCTACCACCCTCTAACCAACTTCTAGGTATTGGGGTTGGTTCAAAGTTTGGATATAGTTCTCTATCAAACACTCTTTCATCCACAAGGAATGCAACACCAGTAAGGGTGTCATTAAGGTCTGGTTCTCTAAATTCACTTATCGTAATACCATTTTCAACTAATAAGTCTCTATGTTGTTGCATAGACCCATAGAATTTAGACTCTTTATTCTCATTGGTAGTACCACCATTTAAGATAATATATGTTTTATCTTTAGATGCCCATTTATCATATTTAATATTATCCAAAAAATGGGTGTTGTCTCTAACCATTTCAGTATACTCATCCTTTGCATGACCGAATTGAATACCCTTTTGGATACCACTAAGGTTATATGGTACAAGACCATACATTCTATACTCTAGGTATTTATCACTTTTTCTTGGTATAGAATTTTCTTTAATAGTACAATTCGATATTGCAATCAAAAATTCTTCTTCAGTTAATGTTTCCTCATAAAAATCATTATTAAAGTTTTCTAAATCAAGAATTCTAATTTTAGAATCCAGACACCATTGGTATCCCGTTTTTATTGTTATCATATTTTTATTTTCTATATTTTTTACTTTTTAATTCCCAAATTTTCTCAATCATATTTCTATATGTTGGTTTAAATTGTAGGTCATCAAATTCTTCGAGCCATTCTAATAATTCATCCAACGGTTTTTCATCCATTATACTAATTCTTGTTCGAAGAAGTATTCTCTAGCGATTTTAGATATCCCCTTATTAACATCTTTCATTTCAAGACCAGCTTTTAAAACTAAGTCAATATCCTCTTTTATCACATCTTCAATAACAGACTTAATGTAACCACCAAGATACTTTCTATCGATGTTATTACCACCTTCTGTTGCTTCATTAAACATTTGATTAAGTCTCCAAATAGGTGTAACTTCATCAACAACACCATTAACAATGGCAAGTCTACCCTCATCCACTGGTTTAAGTGTTTTAACCTTTGATTTACCAGCATGTTTTTCACCTTTGGTTTTGAACCTAAGTTCGTGACCCTTATAATTGGCAACCCAAACAATACCTTCACCAATACCAGACACACCAAGTTGTTTTGCAACTGGACATTCGTCTTCAACATATTTAATAAGTTCTATGAATTTGTTTTGTGCAATTTCTGGGTGATTGAAGTCAATATCAATTTCGAATGTTTCGAATTCATTGATATTCCAACAAATATCAGTACCTGGGAATCTAACATCTTCCACGTCAACCCAATATGATACAAATTCTGGGTCAGAAGGGTTTGAAACCTTACAACCTACGGTATAAAGTGATTTTGGTAACTCTGAAATTGCAACTATTTTTTGGATGCTTTGACCCGCCCATTCCCCATAAAGAGAAAGGGTGTTAATTGAAGTGTCTACTTCATAAAAATCTGCAACCTCTTTAAGTGTATTAAGAAGTAATTCTTCATGTGATTTAACGAAACTAGCAAAACCAAAGTTATCCTTCCCTATAGAAAGAACATTACCCTTTGATTGTGGGTATAAACCGTTTTGGTCATTATAACACACACCAGCGTTTGTACCATGAAGTTTCACAGTACCTTTAAATGTAATTGTGGGTAATTCGGCAAGCTCATTGTAGATTGCATCACCGTTATCGTCTAAACCAACGAAAGTTGCCATACGCTTAACGTTGGCAACTACGTTTCTAAATTGTTCTATACTTGGGAATTTAATTAATTTCATATCTATGTATTATTTTGTACAAAGATAAACAATTAATTTTAACTACACAAGGTTTATTAGAAGTTTCTTGTATCTTCTACAAAAAGTTGTGGATTCTTATTAAGCCAATCATACATACCCTTTTGCATTGGACCTGGAAGTGGGTGACCACTCATGTACACAACATCATTTACGATGTGAAATGATTCTCCATCTCTTAGTTGAAGTTTATCATTATAATTTGGTAAAAATAATTCTTGTTTATGCTTAAGCCTTAATACTTTGTTAACTATTCCCATTATTGTTTATTTAATTTAAATTTATTATAACATAAATATAACAAACAATAATGGAAAGTCAATAGCTAATACCCAGTCTTCTTCTCTTGAGGTACTGGTTCGTTCTCAGTAAGTTCAACTTCAATACCATTATCTCTATTGGTTTCATACCCCATTCCATTAGAACTTCTATCAAACTTACTCTTAAGTTGTGAGGATTTACGAATCTTATCTATCACATCTAATTCAGCGTCAATGCTATTTAACACAGTGTTTACACCAACATTTTTGGTTTCAAGAGTATCATATCTTAATTTTAACATCTTAATTGAATTGAAGATGTGTGCACCACTAACACGGGCATCATAAAACTTATCCACAACCCTTTTATCGGTATAAATATTAAATTCTTTACCCTTGGTTAATTTAAAGTTTTGTTTAAGGGATTTCTTGATAATTTTACCAACATTATCGTTGGTTATATCATCAAATAAAAGTGTTTTATCAAATCTACCAGGTCGTTGAGCTGCTAAGTCTAATAAGTGTGCAGCATTTGTTGTCGCTATAATACCAACATCATTATTTAATTTATCAGTACCATCTAGTACATCTAAAAAGTCACCAAGTAATGAAGACCACCCACCAGAATCTCTATTACCTAAAGATAGGTCAATATCATCAAAAATGATTAATGATGGGGCTAAAAGATTAGCCAATTCTACTTTTTCATGTAGTAATTCACAGATTGGGGTTTTAATAATTGTAACACCTAATTTGTTTAATTCGTTGGCAAGAATAATTGTCGCCTCTGTTTTACCAACACCTGGGTTACCCACTTTTAAGTATCTAAGAATGTTACCAGACTTTTCATATATGTCAACAAACAAGTGTAAGTCTTCCATAATATTATTTGGTAAAAATATATCATCAAATGTTCTTGGTTCTATTGCTTTAATATCCCATTGATATTGTTTTCTAGGCATTGTAAAGTATGACCCCTTTAACTTAGAAACATCTAAAGCACAAAATAAAATATACTTATAAATATAATATCCAGTGTATCTACCAAGTGAATCAGATGAAATCGTTAAATCGTGAACCAACTCACCATTGGTAACGTATTTATACAACCTAATGGTATATTGTTTATCTTGGAAGGTAAATGTTGCAGATGCACCATTAAGATTGGTTGAAGACTCATAAAGACCAGAACCCCTATCAATCGAATTACCAACAACATATAAACCATCAAACCTTACACCCGTTTTTTCCACTAATTCTTTACTCCTTTTTAGGTTACCAAAAAAGGTACTAATTATTCTAAATATTGCCGAATTAGTATCAACATTATATGATGCTTTTAGGTCATAATCTAAAACGTAGCTACCTAGTATTTTGTCTATTTTTTTATTCATAGTTATAGTTTGTATTTATTTATTTATTTATTTATGTTTATATTATGCAGCCAATAGAATGTCTAAATCGTTCCACATTGGGTCTGCCATTCTATCTGGTTGCTTTAAAGCAAGTTTGAATTCTGGATACTCTTTAGCATACATATCAATCTTACCACCATGTTCGATGTTAGCGATTCTATCAGCTAATTTAAGAATAACACCATCTGGGTTAGCAGCCGTTTTTGGAAGAGTTTTACTTTTCTTCTCTTGTCTGTTTCTACCAATTTCATCAGTAACGGCATATACCATTTCTGCTACTTCAAGACCAAAGTGTGTTTTAATCTTTGTATAAGATATTGAACCATCTTCTATTGCATCATGAAGATATCCAGCACAAAGATATTTAGGGTGTGTAAACCCATATCTTACTAATACTCTAACAACATCATCTAAATGCTTTTCATATGGAAATATTCCATCATAGGTTTGTGTTCCATGACACTTAATTGCCACTAATCTGGCTTCGGCTACGTGCTTCTCTGTTAATTTCATTTTATTAAATTTAAATGGTCAATAATTAAAATATCAAACTTAGGTTTGGGTAAAAAATCATTTCTAACAACATTATCATTAAGTCGTGTAGATTGTGTTATTGTCCAAACCTCAAAGTTATATTTTTCTTTTATTTTTTTTAAATACTCACCCATATTACCAACGTATTGTTATGTAAGAACCATCCCTTTGGTCATTACTTTGGGTAACAGTAAAACCTCTTTTTCTAAATTCTTCGACAGTTAATTTTTCACCATAGAAGTTTAAACTAGTATAATTACCATTCTTAGCCACCTCTGTTTTAATTGCTTCTTCAATTTTATTTACTTCTATAGATACTTTTTTACCAAGTACTTTTTTACTAGTTTCTCTTGCCCAATCAGCCGTAATTGTCTTATCCATATTATTTGTTTTTACCAGTTAATATAAAATAATCTGAACCAGACATATTTGGACCATCTAATCCATCATCAAGTTCTTCCCTACATTTCCAACCAGCTTTCTTATATCGTTTCTTTAACTCCTTATACATTTTATGCTTTCTAGGAAATTTAATATTAAAATCGACCTTATTAAATGGGTCTCTAGTAAAATTAGCATATTGTAAAAAGATGAAAACAGCACCACCATCATATTTTTCTTCAATCTCACCATCTATATATGCCTCTACTTGACTAACATACATCAATTCCGTTTCCGTTAAGGGGTCCTCACGTAATTTACGTTCAATTTCGTCTTGTCTAATTGCCATATCTTTATATTTAATTGCCATATCTATTTTGTTAATCCCAATTTAGCATCATATATATCAACACATTCTTGGAATGAATTTGCTTCAGTTTTATCATCCCTTAATAGTTTAAACACTGGGTGTAATACTGATTCATTACCGTTTCTATCATTTGATAACCCAGAACATTTAACCTCTACAATCGTACCTAACAACGTATCTTGATTTTCGGTAATATGTTTCATCATATCTTCTTTCATACCACCTGGACTAGTCTTTAGGATACCATCAGATGACTCTACATTAAGAGAACTAATAACATCAATGTTCTTACCAGTACCGTAGTTAAAACCTACTATAACTAAGTCTAAATTAACTTCAATCTTAAGCTTTATTTGGGTGTTAGGTTTTCCATTCTTCCATTTACCATCATATGCTTTAAGTATTGTACCTTCCTCACCATTTAACAATGCTTCTTTGAAGTGTTCAATAGCTTCCTTGTAATCCTTAACTTCTTTTGACTCTATCAATGATATCATCTCTGGTTTATGTGTTTCAAGTAATCTAACAAGCCTTTCTTTTCTTTCATTATAAGGTGTTAATGATTCCATTGCGAAATACTCTTCAACATCAATAACGTCCCAAACAATATAACGAATCTTATTCTTCATTTCATCAAAATCGTCATGCTTCTTGTTGAAAGCTACTATCTTCTTAGCCGTTTCTTCTGGTGTTCTTTCTTCACGTTTACCTTCAATATCAACTATTGAGGCAATGATACCATTTGCAGTGTATCGGTCATACCCATCAACTGTAAATTCACCATTTAAAACACAATCCTCGAATTTATTTAAATCCTTAAAAATCTTTGCATCACCAATATAGGTTGGATTACCATCTCTTGATTCTAAATCAGTATCATTACCTTGGATGATTGCATTTGCATATCTACCATCTGCTTTGATATCACTCACAACCTTTTTAGCTGTGGCAAATAATTTATGAACCAATGCTTCTGAAAATGGCTTTGCACCCATATAAGGTGTTTTTTCGATTAGTCCAGGTATCACCTTATTCATAAGGGTTGTCCCAAGACCAAACTTTAAGTTCTTTTCAATTATCCTTTCGATAACATAAGCATCATCTGGTGATAAAACCTCTAAAATTTGTTTAAGGTGTGCAATGGCATCATGACCACTTACAGTTCTATTAGTAAGAGCATCTAACTCATCTATTGCCTCATCTAATGATAGTTGAGGGAGAGGTGTTATTTGTCTATATTCTGGAATCTGTTTAAGCCAGAATTTAACCTTTTTAGATTTGGCTTTATATAAAACCCTTTGTAATAATGTACTATCCTTGAATTTAGTAAGGGTTGCCATTTTATCGTTGTTACCACTAACACTCGCTATTTCATCTAATATACTTTTAATCATAATTGTTATATTAAAAGCCCTACAACATTTTGTATAGGGCTTTGTTATCAAAATTAAACATAAATTCTCTAACAGTCGTAAAGGTGTCTTTCTTCATTCCGAAGAATAAACCTTTAAAACTTGCAAGGTCATCTCTACTAGCTACTTCAAATACTTTCATAGCATATTCTTTTTGTTCACTAGGTGATTCATCCTTTGGTAAGAATGGTATTAAATCACCACAAGCAAGTTCTAACTTACGTATAAGAACGTTATAATTGTTCTTAAGACTTGTTATTTCTTCTGCTCTGTCTGGGAATGTAGCAACAAATTCATCTATCTCATTAGTCTTCACAACACCCATAATCGCATGTTCTGAAGTCTTAGACTTAAGGTGGTGAACGGCAACATAAGCTGGGTTCTTAACCTTAATTCTGTTATGATAATCATCTACCACAACATACCCTTCTTCATCCCAAGGCATGTTAGCAAATGATTTAAGTAATGTTTCAACACTTGAATCCATATCGTAAGATTCAACGTGTGGTAAACCAAGCATTCTTGCTACCATACTAGCTGCATGATATGAAAATTCTCTTAAATTTGTGTTATTTCTAACTGTTAAAAGAGTCACAGATGATACACCGTGTGGTTTAACAACAATGTTATATGGTGTTGTTAATTCAAAGGTATATGTAAAATCATCATCTAAGAAATTGATATCGAAGTCACTGTATTTACCTTTAATGGTTTCCCAGAACAATTCGTTAAAGGTTGTACCTAACTTATTGTTAACTTCACCCTCACCCTCTGCCATACCAGTAGTAGCTGCAATCCAGATACCTTTATGGTAATCTTTATATAAGTTGATACAAGTACCATCTTCTTTTTTAAGGATACGTGAAGTATCTTTATCTAATGTTGCAGCATGACCCTCGGCACTGTTGAAGAATTTAGTTAGACCTAAACACATCACTCTCCAAGTATCTTTTTCAAGAATAATACCTCTACACTCTTGTACAACTGCTTCACCCATTGGTGACTCAATTTGAGAGTACTTCAATAATATCTTGTTCTCGTAAACCTTACACTTCAATTTGAAGTCTAATAAGGTTTTAGCTAATCCGTGTTCGTTTATGTATTTTACTACTTCTAACATTGTAATTTATAATTTTTACAAAGATAGTAAATAACATTTAAACTACCAAGTATATTTTTACTTTTTTTAATATATTATACCAGCATTGTGTTCTGGTCTTTTGTTGTGTGGTGGACAATCTAATTTTGGGTGTACTATCCACACAACACCATCAACGGTCATTTCAGTATAATCACACCTACATTCCTTATCTGGGTCTTCGAAATCTTTAGCGATTCCACAAGATGAAAGAAAGATAACAGCTAGAAGTGCTAAAACAATCCATAATAATATTCTCATAATTTTTTTCATAATATTCGTTTAATTATCCTAATTCATTTTCAACAACCACACCACTAAGTTTTATTGGTGTGATGTTATAATTATCTTCTAAAGTTTTCCACATAGGTATATCATTAGACATAACTGGTTTACCACCACCCTCAACATTAACTGCAACCGTTATATGTGGTATTTTATTATCACTATGATAACCAACCACGTGTACTGCCATAGCCATATCAGATAAACCAACAGCCGTTGCCGTAAGTGATTTAGTTTGACCCAAATCACCTCTCAATTCATCTGACAACCCCTTACCAAAATTAATGGTCATATGGTGTGCATATAACTTCCACCCATCTGGTATTAAATTACCAAGAGCGGTAATTAATTTATTTTTGGAGTTGGCATCTAAAACCAACATTGCTATCTTAGATTTCTTATACATGTCTTTACTTTCAAGTATTTTTTCAACCGTTAAAGTACCAACACCACTATGTGAAGCTGTCATTTTTTTAATAGTTGCTAATGGTACATTATGTGTGTTTCTTTCAGCCAAAACCTCAACAGTACACCCACCAGTACCAACATCAACAATTTTAATGTTAGCTTCATCAAAACCCATTTTAAGTGCAGCTTCAACATATTTTTTAGGTTCATTCGCCTTGATATTTGTGTTATCCACAATTACTGGTGAAATACCCTCAAGCATTGATGCTTTAGCATTTAAAAAGTTTTGGTTATGAACCCTAGAGTGTGCAGACCAATCACCAGACTCAACCATTGTTGCAAAGTGTAATGCATAAGCACCTTCACCACGCATTTCAATAAGTGTGTCTGTTGAATGTATGATGCCTTCACCAACCAATTTTTCACCTTCAGTTGATTTTCCAGAACCTGGTAC
>Ga0208643_1001119_pt1 | contig 15712 bp, 9 predicted proteins | sample VirMetDEL_Nov_12_FD_184516 | JGI IMG/M metagenome (GOLD analysis project Ga0208643, IMG submission 184516) | Aqueous microbial communities from the Delaware River and Bay under freshwater to marine salinity gradient to study organic matter... | ecosystem: Environmental > Aquatic > Marine >... | reverse complement strand
TTGCTTGTTTTTTTACTATTATGATGAAACTAGAAGGTTATCTAAATCAAAGTACAAGCTAACGTCACCAGTACCAACTTTATTAATCTCTATGTTACCACTAATAGTAGCTGTCTTACCAGCACCACTAAAAACTAAGTCTATACCTGATTCTAAAGATTGAGCTGCGCTAACAACAACAGTTCCAGCGGAGTCTGAATTTCCACCACTACTAACTGTTATAACAGCGGTAGGATCAATACCTATACCATTAACAACGCTAACACCATTAAATATACCATCTCTATCATCTAAAACAACACTAGTGCTAGATCCACCTGCCGAAGCAGCTGTAGTAGTATGTACAACATTATTCATCTCTATCTTTAAATCAGTCAAGGTAACTTCATAACCCGTCATTGAATTTATTTTACTAGGACCATATGCGTAAGCGGTTATAGTATCACCTGCTAAAAGTAATGGCTGTTGGTTGTTAAACACAACTTCTCCTGCTTGACCAGTTATAAAGCCTTTTTGTATTGTTGTCTCTCCACTGTAAACTTCTATAGCTGGATGTGAAAATCTAACTATCTCTTGCTCTTGCTCTGTTCCTTCGCTTATAGTTGTTGAAACAACATAGTCAGACAAAACAGTGTCAGCAACAACATTTGTACCTTTTATAACCATGCCTTCTGTTAAACCAAAAACATCATCAATTGGCCATCTGTAGTTAACTTGATTTCTAAACGCTAAAGGTTGCTTGGCGGTTAAATTCACGTCATGATCCGTGTTTGATGTTGTTCTAAATGAGGTTACACCAGCTTCGCTTGTTGTTAAAATACTACTAACAGTTTGTGGTAGGAACGGTTGAGAGCCAGATGTAGTTGTCCAAGCATCACCAACTTTTATATCTGGAGCGGCAGTAAACAAAGTAACATCAAGACCAGTGTAGACAGAGTTTTGGTGTAATGCTGTTTCTGTTACAAGCGGGTATTGATCCTCGTAGGTTAATAAATTAGGAGCTGATCCTACTACTAAAGATGTTTTTGAGAAAAAGTCTGACAACTCAGGTTGTCTTAATATTCTAAGAGATTTGTCTGTTGCAGCTGTAGCTGTTAAAGAAAACGGTATTTTAGCAGCGTTAGCACCTCTACTGACAATCTTAGTAAATGTTGTTGTCGATGCTGGCGTGAATGATGAATCTGGGTTTTCTGCTCTTAAAGTTAGAGTTACATCTGTGTATTGGTATATAACTTTTTTTAACATTAGTGAGTTAGAGCCAGTAGAATTATTAATATCTAAAGATCCATCTTCAAATCTAACCTCTACATATTTGTCGTGCTTAGTTCCTGGTTTAGCGTAAAGCTGTATATCGTATTCATCGTCGCTACCAGTAACAGCAGGAAAGTTTATAGAACCTCTGTATGTATTGTTAGATATAACATTTTCCAACTTGCTTTGGTAATTTACAAAACCATTTTTAAAAAAGTTATAATAGTAGCCAGTAGTAATATCTTTTACCTCTAAAATAAATTCACAACCCTCTTCACCTTTTATAGTAAAATCTCTAGAGGCACCAACCTCTGGTAGGTCACTTAAGTCTATATTAAAATTTTTAATTATTTTATCTGCCATTTTATATTATTTATTTGCTACTTTCTGATATTTCAGCACTCACTGAAAATAATTTAACTTCTTCTTTAGAATAATTTTTAAACTGAATACTAGCATAATAACCTTTTACACCCCTGTTCTCTACAGTTTTGTTTTTAGAGAAGAATATAAAGTCGTTTAAAACTGGAGCGGCTACAACGTTAGGGTCATAACTAACTTTTATATTGTTATAACCTATAGATACTACGACTCCTAGCTCTGTAGTAGGACCATTTGATCCTGAAACGTAAAACACCGTGTCACCAACACTAAGGCTAGTATTTATTGGCGGTTCTATTGGTAGTGATATTATAGTAGACATTAGTAAGTAGGTATAGTTAATATTGGAGTTATTATAGGATCCGAAGATTCGCAGTTAGTACATATGTTTTTTATTTCCAATTGGTATTGAACGCCTGGTGCATATCTACCATCATTAGGCCCAAACACAGGTAAACTAGCGCCAAAGTGTAAGCCGTTAGGAAGTAAACCTTGATCTTGACCTAAAACAATAGCTGGAATACTACAAGCATCAGTAGATAAGTTCAAAGTATTTTCTACTTCAACAAAAGTATCGTTGTTACTCCACCCGCTACCAGTGTTGTATTTGTAGAATACCTTATAAGCTATACCGTTGTTTATATAAGGAGCGTTTACATACTCTTGATAAGATCCATTAGTGGTGTTAGTACCTATATTAGCCCAGGTTACAGTGCTATAATTACCAAAAGAACTAGATAAAAAACCGATAGATATAGTAGCTGCGTCAACACCTGGATCCGTTTGGCATAGCAAACAAGAACCATCGTCTGTAATAGCAACGTCATTATAATTCAACGCTAATTCATTTGTACAACCAGTAACAGCTGTATATATGCACGAGCCGTCGTCTATCGTTGCGTTAGAGTTATAGTTATCAGCTTCTACGTCTATACATCCAGCGATGTAGTATAAACAGCTTCCGTCATCAGTATTAGCAAATTGCATAAAGTTTATAGCGTAAAAATCCGTACATCCAGCTAAAATACAACTTCCATCGTTAAAGTTAGCATTAGCGTCAAAGTTATCATAACCTTCCAAAGTACAACCATATATAAAGTTTTCTGTCGTTACACTTATATTTGTGTAACTTGAAAATGAATTACTACATTGAGCACCTATTCTTATATCGTAATCAACATCTTGCTCTAAACCTGTTATATCATAGGTCTCATAGCCGTAAGCATGTACAGCGAAAGGAATATTTATAGTATTCCAGTTTGGTTCACCTGCTTTTTTATAACCTAAACTATGTAGTTGTACTGGCGCGGATAATGTCCCATCAGGTAAAGCATCAGATACAGGGTGAGGCCAAGCAACTTTTATACTAAAGTTATCTTTCTCTAGAACAGTTAGACCATCTATAACTGTATCGCCTTGTGATAACCCACCTAGTATAACTGTTATTGCTGGAGTTTGCTCTACAGGTAAACAGTATTGGCAAAAAGCACTACAACCAACAGTGTTAAAATCATTATTGTTAGCTAAAGGATCGTCACACGCAACACAACTACCGTCGTCTTCAGTAGCTAATGAGTTGTATGTACAAGAGTTAGGGTCCATACAACCAGGATAAACAAATATACATTCTCCAGCAGGCTGAGTATTTGCAGCTGGATTATAGTTAAAAGCAGTAGGATTCATACAACCAAAAACTCTTGCTATACACGAACCGTCATCGATGTTATAGTTAGGACTGTAATTTAAATAAGCTTGATACACTTGTGAGTTGCCGCTAGTACCCGTGTAAGTGTAAGTAGCATTATTTGTGCAACCTGGAGAACTTCCAACACATGAACCATCATCAGCAGTGGCGCTTGGATTATAGTTGATAGCATTTGAATCCATGCAACCTAAATAAGCACATGAACCATCATTGCTATTCGCTAGTGAGTTATAGTTAGAAGCGTTAGGATCATTACAACCTGGTACCATAGCAACACACGAACCATCGTCTACAATAGCGTCAGGATTGTAGTTAATAGAGTTATTATCAGTGCAACCCATTACATCAACAACAGTCACTGGTCCCGTTAGTCTTCCTAGACCCTGGTTAGATATTTTAGAAGATGTGTGTTTTTTCATTATTGCTTACCTTTTATGTAATTAAACCATTTACCTTCTTTTTCTATAAACTCATTTATAGATCCTTCGTCTTGATCTGTTGTAAGGCTTTCTACAAACCAACCATCTTTCTGCTCGTTGTTGTAATATTGATTATCTTGTATACCACCAGCGTACTCTGGGTTTATAATGTTAGTTCCAGGTATGTATATATTGTAACTTAAAAGCTGGTTAACTTGAGATTGAGAACCTTCGTAGTTTAAAGTTCTAAAAGACTTTATAACACTAGGAGCATCATTCATTATAATTTCAAGGCTTGTAGGTGTGAAGCCACCGGCTCCATAGAAAGTATTTCTATCAACATCTTCACTATGATGTAACCATAAGTTTCCGTCTTTAAAAGAGTAGTAGTCATTAGAATTACTCAAAGCGTTTTCTGGAACAAAAGATTTAAAACTAACCCAACCTCTTACTTTTTCAGCGTAAGAAACTGTTGTTTCTTGATTTTTAGACTTTATAGTTAAGTTGTATTCATCTTTCTTGTCGTCATAACTACCTATTAGTTTATCAGCGTGCCTTAGATTATCTCTAAAGTAGTTTTTCATACCAGCTTCAGATATAGGTGTTAAACCATCTTTTGATAATCTTAATACAGCTCCTCTTGTTTTGTCTGTAAAATAAACTCTATAAGATTCTGCAGCAAACGATTCTGGGTTTTTAGATATACCATAACTACCAGAGTAAGGGGTTGCTTGACCTAAAACTCTATTTGTTGCTATAACGTTAGTGTCTCCATCAGCGTTGTATAGAGCATCTTTATTTGCTAGTATTTTTAAAACTCTATCTTCACATAAAGCAATTAAATCACCATCAGCCGTAGATCTTGAATATAACTTTTGAATACTACCGTAAACTGGACTTAGATCTTTAGTTATCTTTTCAGCTTGTATAAATTGATTTAAGTTGTTAATACCACTGTTAGAGTTGAATATACCGGAGTAGATCAAACCGTGTTTTCTATGTTCTTCTTTATATTCTTCGGGTAGTGTTGCTGAAGCTCTAACACCGTTAGAAATAAAAGGTAAGTTGTAACTATCTCTAATTCTATTAGACTCTACGCCATTAGCGAAAGAATAACAATTGTGATACTTAAGATTATATGTATTTTTATGCAGGTCTCTTTCTATCCTAAACACTCTACTTTCATCTTGAAACGGATCACCATCATCTATTACTTCAGCTACCTTTACAGTGTATATAGATCCATCTTGTTTTTTAATATTTAAAACGCTACCAGCTATTATCCCTTGTATAGTTGTACCACTAGCAGAACAACCATTAGGATTTGTACACGCTAATTCTGATACAACTATTATATTTCCATTTGGATCATTATTATCTATGATAGTAACATTATCTCTAACTTGCTCTGGCCAACCTTCGTTAGAAGCGCTATAAATACTAGCACCTATTGGTAGTACTGTTTTTATAGTGTTTACGTTTAAGTTTGTAGGGTTAAAACCTCCGACTTCGTAATATATATTTAAATCTGTTTTTTCTTTAGGTTCAGTTTCCCAAACAGCTGGGTCATCAGGTAAAAGCTCATCTCTAAGTATTGGTTCTAAAAATTCCATAGTATAACCAACAGCGCCGATACCTCTAAAGTTACTAACTCCCGTAGCGCTACTAATGTTAGCCGCAGAGTTAACACTTAGACCGTTCATAGAAGGTTGTTTAAATACTATAGCGCCACTACTACTAGCTAATGTTGTAAAAGCAACGCTGTCATAACCTTCAAATGTTATTTTTGAAGTATTAGCAGTTTCATTACGCTCTACGCTTTTAACCAAAACCCCGTAAGTAGTACCACCAGGAAGGCTACCTCCAATGCTAGTTAGTATCATACCAGGTGTTATTTGTTGTATGTTATATTCTGATAAATCTGAGTTTGCTGTAGATCCACCCCAAGCGGTGTCTATAGTGTTGTCTAGCTGTGCATTGTCAACAATAACATAATCTACACCCCAAGAATTACCAGTTATATTATTAACACTAGTTGTTGTTGGGTTTACAGTACTGTCATGCACTATATATTTGTCTATAACTCTAGTTCCAGTTATTATACCTTCGTTACCAGCACCACCTCCACTAGTAGGTTCCCAGGCTGTCATAGCTGGCGAAAAGTAAAACTCACTTACAGGGGTGTTATTAGAACCGTCAAAGTAAGGTGCGTTTTTATACCAACCATTTGACTGTTGGAACTGAACGGTTGCGCCTTCTTGTGTTTTTGGCTGTATATATCTTTTTCTGTTTCTTTGCGTCCAAGAACCATAAGTAGTATAAACTGTGTTAGATGGATCTTCTTTCCATCTAAACTTGTGACCCGCTGTTATACCTTTAAGCAAAGGATCGTACTTGTTATATGTCTCTCTAGTTGATTGAGTCCCGTCCCCCCAAGTTTGCCAATAATTACCTGAATTTTCATTATTGTTATTCCAAGGATCCCACCATTTATCTGGTTCTAAAGGACCAAGACCTAAATTAATTCTACCAACATTTGAAGTAGTCCAATTTGTTATACCTTTGCCTTCACCACTCGCGGTGTTTATGTTAAAATTAGACGTTTGATTTGATCCCATTTTATTTCCAGTAGCAACAAAAGGACCATTGTCTATAAAAAATACATCTTGGTATTTGCTATTTATATTATCTTTTGTTATAAGAACACTATCGTCTTCTCTTCTTACAGAGGCCTCACCGTTATTGCTTTTACCATCACCATGCCGCATATAATGCTTCACAAAATTAATTTTGGAATTGCTACTTTGCTCAGCTACAGTTCTGCTTGTTTTAAAGAAAGATCTAAAAGAACTCCAACGCCAAGTCATTTTAGCCTCATCGTCTATGTATGGTGTTTTTGCTGGATCTGCAGTGGTAAAGTCCCATGGTAATGCCGAGCCCATAACAGTGTTGTTAGTATGTTGTGGAAAAACCTTACCACCATACTTGCCCGCAGCACCTTGACTAGCACCAACATGTCTATTGTGGTGATCAAAAGCCATTAAGTATATTTTTTTACTAACAATAGCTCTGTACTCTGTGTTTTCTTCAGCTTCTTCACTAGCAACATTAGCTAAAAAAACATCATCGTTATATATCTTAACGAAAAACCTACCATCAAATTGAGCTTTGTTTTCTACTTTACCTCTTATTATGCGGGTTGTAGTGTTAGGCCTAATCTTAGACCCATCATTAAACAAGTCTAGTTCATCTCCTAAAAAATCTTCAGTTTTAAAATAAATATTTTCTCCAGCATCTTTATCTAAATTTACAGATGTTATTTTATATCTATTAGAGGTATTTTTACGTACGTTATCGTGAAACTCTACGTAAAGATCGTCCGTTATTTCGTTTATATTTTTTAAACTACTAGCTAAAAACAAAGCATTTGTAGCAGAAAACTCATTTACACCAGGTTTCGGAGCGTTGTCTAACGATCCACCAAATGGACCCTCGTTGTCATCATGCCTAACTTCACCTATATTTGTAAATGTAGTCTTGATAAAATCTGGAGCTTCGTTTGCTATTGCTAATATTTTGTATCTAGCTTTTTCTTTTACTATTTCATTTGAATCAGTACCTTTTTTAAGTATCAAAAATGTTTCTTCATCAATTTTGTTTCTATCAGAAGATAAAAATGAAATCCAAAGAGCGTCATCTTCAGCATCATAATACCTGTCCATAGGCATGTTATAATACTCACCAGAGTTTTCTTTTATATAAAACTTAAAATACTCCATACTAGTAGGTATAATATCGGACTGAAGACTAGCTGTTAAAAAGTTTGTAGTTGAAGCACTAGCCTTATCTGTTTTAAACGCGCCACTTTCATTTGTGAGTATAGATGTTTCTCTACCGTATTTGTCAGCTAAAACAACTCCTAACTGATAGTTTCTAAGAGATTTTATAGACTTGTTAGAACTATCTTCTTGTGCATATGCTTGTAAAGAGTGTTGTATGCTTGGGTTAAATTTTTTGTTAGAAACACGTAGATCGTAACCTTGCGTGTAATTACCGTAAACTACTCTGTTTCCAGTTAACTCTTGAGCTACAGCTTTTTTAGGTACGTTATCCCAAGGTCTTAAAAGTTGGTTCTCAGGCAACATAGCATATAGATTGTCAGATTTTATAACAAGTTCATTTTTCATCCACTTGTTAGTCGTGTTGTTATCTAAAGTGTTTTCGTCATCTTGCCTTATTGTTTCTACTAAATAAACATTAGGTGCAGAATCTTCTTTGTACAATATGTCTATAGACTCAACATCTACAGGCATATCATCTGTCCTAAAGTTTTTAATTACTATTTCTTTTAGATGGTTAGTCATACCAGCGTTGTAACCCAACTTTGAATCTAACCAGTATGAACCAGGATTAAAAGCTACTTCTGTAAACGGAGCGTAAACAGAATATTGATTGTCTTTGTATTTGTATCTATACGAAAATCTTGGAAATTTAAATTCAAAAATATTATCTGATTCATTAAACTTGTCTACAACGTATTTTCTAGTATCTGTAGGTGTTAACGATGTAGGTGGAACTCCAGATATTGCGTCTATACGCATAGAAACGTAAGCACCATCATAAACTCCAGATGAATCATAAAAAGCGTTAAACTGGTTCCATTGCCAGTCAATGATAGTACCTTTTATTCTAAAATCTTTTATAGGTATTTGTGGAGCTTCGTCATCATCCGAAAACTCTTTAAGTACTAGTTTATCACCAACACTCCACTCTAGTTGAAAAACATCATTAATATTTTCGTTATAAGCTGTTGCCACTTGAAATTGAACTATGTTAGAACCAGCGTTATTGCTAAAGCTAGAAAAATCACTTTCAGTGCCATTTATGTTATTAGCTGTAGTTGGATCACTACTTACCTCTATTATACCTGCAAAAACTAAATCAGGGTTTCTGTTTGGAATTAAGTCTAACGAGAGTTGTGATGTTGGTGATCTTTTTATTACCGTAACATGCTCTTCTCTTATAGGGTAGTTATCCAGTGTAGTGTGTAAGTTGTTAATAGTGTTTTCTACACTTTGTGTTATGTTTATTTTTTTAGGTTCATTATGACCGTCTGTCCATAACAGCATGTCATCTATTATGTTTACAGCCGTTATTAACCTATCACTGCTAAAATTTAAAGCTCTTGGTGAACTAAAAAGAAGACTTGTTGCTCCTGAGTGTTGAACGGTTCTATTTAAGAATATACCATCAATAGCGCCTCCAAAAACTTCAAGTGATAAAGGTTTGTTTAAAAACCCGTTTGGAGTTACTGGCGTTAGCATATCATCACAATCAACTATAGAATAAGTGTTGTCAGTAGCGCTACTAACTGTAGTTGGATCTATACATCCATTTGTTTGCCACCCAGGATTAGCGTAAGCTAGTTTTATTTTAACGTTAGAATCTTGTAGTAAGTCGTATATATTGTCCAGCCAGTGATCAGAAGTTGGTAAAACATTTATTTCGTTTGTTGGAGTTGTATTTACAGTAGGAACATCACTCGTTATAACACCTGTTATAGGTGATCCGCTTATTGTTTGCTCCCACCCATAAACAAAAGACCCTGTGCCACTAAGTCCAGAAAGCTCTTGTGTTATAGCAATAGCTCCATCCCCACCAATAGGCATAGAATTAAGTTGAGATAAATTTATATCAAGCTCTAGCTGCACAACATCCATACCAGTGCCATCATTAAATGTAACGTTTACAAAGTAAGCATTAACAATAGTAAAAACCTGCTCTTGTTCTAAAACAAGTTGATCATTAATTAAGTGTGATGGATCTCCTACGAAATTAGTTATAAAAATAAAATTCCAAGGAACCATATACTCGTAAGTGTTTGGAACTGCGTTAGGACCGTCTGCAGCGGCTAAAACAACAGCAAACTCATAGCTATACACTGGAATTACTGTAGAAGTCAAAGAGGTAGACTGATAGTTTAAGGTAAAGTTTTGTTTACTACCAACGCTATTTACAATTGTATCTGTAAACACCACATTACCATCGTTGTCATAACCAGCTACATTCATACCTATAGTTACATTGTCGTTTAAACTAGCATCGTCTAAAACTATAAAATCAGAATCTGTAGTAGATTCGTAAGGTGTTAAAAAAGCGAACTGATCAATTAAAACTGGCTCACAACCAGCTTCAGTTTTTCTCATTATAATATCTTTAAAAGATATAGGACTAGAGTTAGTTAACGGTATGTAATTTTGTGGGTTACCCTGGTTAGCGACGAACCAGTATAAAGAGTCATTTTTTTCATCAGTTATAGAACCAACGGTTTTCATCCCAGGAATTATAGGATTTGGATTGCTTATATCATAAGTACATCCAGGCGTATTACCAAGTACATTAGTCACAGTACCAACATCAGCTCCTTCTGAAGTATGGACCTGTATGTTCATTGCGTCTCTATATTCACCTTTAGGAACAAGACGCTCGTCATTGTCTTTGTTCATTTTACCTCCGGTAAACTGATGTTTAATTTCTGGCATATGTTAGTGCTTTATCCACTTAGATTTGCCTCTAAGTATTTGAGTTAATTCTTCTATTTTTATATTTGACATTCTAAGCTTAGCCGTTCTCATAGCTGCAAACCTTTCTTTTTTAAATCTTTGTATTATATACTCTTGAGTGTTAGCTCTAGTAGAAAGTATTGCGTATGCTATACACTTGTACATAGCCTCCTCAGCAAATTTGTGAACCTGCATCTCCTCATCTGTACCAAGACTATCACTTATATAATCTAAGATCACAGTTTTTCCTGAAATATTAGAGCTAAAGTTGATTTTTCCCATTTTGTTGTCTACATAGAAAGATCCATTGATTTGAGCACGTGTAGTATCTATTCCATATCTACTACCATTAGAAGGCCAGTAAGTATCATCTTCGTAGTTATCGTTGTTGTTTTCCGAAGGTGTTGATGAGTTGTAGTTGTTTCTAGCTGTTGAGCTTCTATCAGCATTTGCCTCTCTAAGCATGTTGTCTGGTTCAGCTGAATTTATTTTAACAGCACCAACTCTATTCACACTACCAGAGTTTCCAAAAACAGAAGAGTTAGGATCTCCAGGATCATCACCAGGCTCTGTTGTGAACTCTGTGATAGAATCTGATGTCCAAGGTGAAAAACTTTGAACCCAAACCCAAACGTAATCATATTCACTAACATCTACATCTCTTAAGTGCTTCCAGCTAGAAGTACCATCGTTCCACTCAAGATAACCTAAGTCATAATTTTCAGCTCTGTGGATGCTAAAATTACCAGCACCGGAACCTGTGGCTAACCTAACGTTTTTTGGTAAACTATTTCTAGATACAGTACCTTGAGAAACTGCAATTTCTTCTGGATCAATACTAGACAGGCCAACTCTAAGCTCTCCAAAATCACAAGCAATAGTAACGTTGTCTTTTATTTGAGCCGCGGATTGACCATTTACTTCTAGGTCTATAAAGAATAAATTAGAAACATCTATTTTTTGCCAAGCACCGTATTCTCTAGCCCAACCAGCAGCTGTTCCCCCAAACGCTTTGTGTGGGTAAGATTCAAAGTTAAGCTTGCCAGCTTGTAGGTCGTTCCATGGGAATGTAGTGTCTCCAGATTGAGTTCCTATTTTATCGTATTTATATCTAGCGAAGTATTGGCCTTGACCATCTATCTCACTCGCATTTGTCCAAGCCGCTGAAGCCGCTGAAGACGCAGGTGTGTATTCCCAAGTTCCGTTTATTGATTCATCAAAAGTATGGTTTTTAACTAACTCACCGCTATTATCAAAGCTATAAGCACCAGTACCTTTTTGCTTAACAGAAAATGGATTTGAAGTATCTTTTGTAGGGTATAATGGGTGTTTTATACCCGATGAATCTACAGTACTAATTCTAGTGTAGTTAACATAGTCTCTAGGCAAGATCATAGATAACGTAGGCGGCAAAACTATTTCATGCGCTTTTACAGACTTCAACGTATCAAAAGAAAGCTCTTGCAAAGCTCTTTGTGCATGAAACGCTACGTCAGCTCTTTTTATTTTAGATATTATCTTATCTTCTCCAACATAAGCTATTTGAAACTGGCTTATTATATCGTCTAAAGAAGTAAATTGATAATTACCTAAATCTTCTCCTTCGTAATAAACTCTATCTACACCATTTAGTAATCCCATTTATTTATTGTTTTTCTTGATTAGTTTGTAAAGTTTCTAGTCCTTGACCTCCTTTTGCTAAATCATCTCTTCTCATTGATAATCCAGCAAACTTAAGTATTTTATACACTAATTCTGTTTCTTCTGACTCGTGTAACTCAAAATCGGTTTTGTTTGAAGGATCATACATGGCATTTCCATTAACCACAACATATCCCCAGCTAGGTTTTTTAGGTTGTTTTATAAAGCTAAAGTATACTTTATCTCCAGAGTTAGCAAACATAGCTGGTGTTGGTAGTATTCTAAGGTTTGTAGTTCCATTTTTGTTATACCTATAGTAAACAGGTCTAGATTTAGTATATATACCAAGAGGAGACTCTTCATATTTAGATAGTTCACTTAATTGCACTTGCTCAGCAAGTCTAATTCTAGTTTGTGTTTTGTATTTAACCTTTACAGCTGTTAGTCTATATAGATCTTCTACTTGATGAATTCTAGTGTTACCGTTTTTACTAAAAACACTAGACTCTTTGTCTATATGCTCAAAGAAATGAAGTTTTTCTTCTAAGTTTGTTCTTATATCAGAGTGAGAAGTATCATTACCAGACATTCTTGTTAACTGGTTCATGTCGTAAAAATATTGTTCAAATATTTCTTTTTGTGCTTGATCAGCAAATAGATTAAACTCTTGAGGTGTTATATAACCTCTTTGCTCTTTATTGGCAAACGCCAATACTTTTTGATATACTGTATCTATACTAATCATAATTTCTTTTTAGTTATTATAAGGGAATAATCTATTCAAAGTGTCTTGTCGTTTAGCGCAGCCACAATCTTTACCTACAGCTTTGCTTACTGTTTTAACAACTTTTTTAATTCCTGTCGCCTCTGTTATTTTAGCTACAGTATCACCTAATCCTTTAGATTTTTTGTTTTCCATATAATTTAATTTGTAGTTTGCAATCGCCCCGTAGAGCGACTGCATCTACAGTTAGATTAATTTAATCTTTTTTCAATATTGGAGTAAATCTCCATTCCTTCATCTGTTTTAAACCAAGCGGCTAACGCTGAGTAAGGGTGTTCGTCAAAAGGAACATTCATTAGCTTTCTATCATTAGAAGCCCAAATAAAAGTTCTTTGATCAGGAGATAGTTTAATTATACCCATTTCAGTGGCTCTAATACCAAAGTTTCTAAGCACAACGTTTTCATCATTTACTAATTCTAAGAACAACTCTGGGTTTCTCTTAGCATATAATAGTAAATCTCTTCTAAGCTCTTTAGAACTCATGTCTGACACTTTAGAACCTACTTCAACACGCATTATAGCTTCAGCCATATCAATATCAATATTTTGCGCTGCATTCAAAGCTTCTATTTCCATTTCTAACCAAGCTATCTCGCCCATTGCTGTTGCTACTGGTTTTTCTTCGTAAAACATTTTATTTCTATCAGGATGGTACAAAGAAAGTAGTTTTTGTAAAACTGTTTTTTCTTTAGGAATAATCAGCATTCCGTTTCTAAAAACAACATGCTCTAATCTTTGCTCACCTTTCATTTCATCAACAAAAACTGTTCTTTGATTTTGACAGTACTTAAGTTCTCTTTCGTATCCTTTTTCTTCATCAAACCAATGTATATTTGCCGACTTAATAGATCTTGATAAAGGTTTTTTATTACCTTTTAACCTGTATATCCTGTCTTTTACTTCCCAGCCATCTTCTAGCTTTGGATTTGTTTTTTCAACTCTTTTTGGAGTTTTTATAACTGGTTTTTCAGGTTTTGACTCTTGAGTTACAGTTTCTTCAAAAAATTCTGTAACAGTTTTTTCTAATTGAGGCTCTTCTACCTCAACTTTTTTTGTTTTTTTTGCCATAATATAATATAATATAAATTAATAAAATAAAAGTACCGAGGCCGAAGCCCCGGTTCTTTAATATAAATAATGCTTATTTCATTAACATGAAATTGTTAGCACCTTGTGTAACTAAACATCTTTCAGATAAGTAGTGGATTTGCATTGCGTCAAGTGCAGATGTAGCAGCACCAACAGAACCAGTAACCCAAGTTTTCATTTTTCTGTTATCTGTTTGAGAAGCTCTGTATCTAACATGTAAGAAAGGACGTTTCATGTTTCTTCCTAAAGCTTGATCGTAAACTGAAGATACACCAGCTGGGATAACAACACCTCTGATTGCAGCAGAACCTGCAACACGGTTAATCTCACCTCTTGTAGCTTTGTCGTTTAAGTATCTCATGTCAGACTTGTAGAAGTCATAAGAACCTCTTCTGAAACCAGAGAAACCTAAGTTTAATGCCATGTCTTCAGAGTTATCGAATACTCCATAAGAAGTACCACCAGATCCGTAAGAATTCATAGAAGCTAACATATCATCAATAGCTAACGAAGTAGCTCTGTTTACAAACATCATGTTTTCTTCAATAGCACCTTGCTTATCAAACTCAGCTAAGATAGCGTCAAATTCAGCTAAATCAGTAGCAGCGTTAACACCAGTAACACCAGAAGTAACATTACCTCTAGACTCAATAGCAGCGAATAAACCTTCAGTACCAGAACCACCAGCACCAGTATCAGTACTATCACGAACAATACTTCCGTTGAAACCAACGATAGATGCAGCTGCAGTTTTCTCAGCTTCTAACATGCTCATTTCTAAGTAATCAGTAAATCTAGCTCTAGTATCACCTTCAGCTTTTAAGTACCATAAGTAACCGTTTTGACCTTCTTCACCAGAAACTTCAACCCAACCAATTTGAGATGCATCAGATCCAGAGATCTCATAGTAATCTTTCATTATGATTGGTTTGTTGCTGTAAGATTTGAAAGTTGGCGTTAAAGCTGTTCTTTTAGTAGCTTCAGCAGCTCCAGTAATATCAGCGTAAGCAGCTCCTTTACCATACTCAGAACCTACAACTAATAATACAGATCCACTAGCAGTTGTTGCGTGACCAGTTAAATCAGCTTTGTCATAAGGCTCAACTGTAATAACAGCTGTAGCTGGAGTTTCTACTACTAAACATTTAGTAACTATACCAGCTGTTGCTATAAGTACAATGTCATTTACTCTAACACCGTGAGATGCTACAGCAAATCCATTTTCACCATCAGCAGAACCATCGATATCAGTTACAACTGTAAAAGTACCGTTAGTATCACCCGTTGTAGCTACAGTACCTACGTAAGATAAATGTAATCTTCCTTGTTCAGACCATACTACTTGATCAGCAGTCATAGACTCTTCAGCTCCTACTTGTGAAAGAAATCCTGAGATAGTTCTGTTTCCAAAAACCTCAGCTTCTTTCTCCATAAGATCTGGTAAATATTGTTGCTCCCATCCAGTTGAACCTCCTGCGAAGTCAATGTAATTTGAGCTTAACGTTTGTTGTTGAGGTGAAGGCACCTTGTTCAACAACGACCCATTTGTAATTGCCATAATTTTTTAATTTTTAATTTTTAAATTTATTGTTTTTAATTTTAAACTTAAAATCAGAAGAATTATCACCTAACACTTTAAATTTCATTCCGCTTGTTTCAATTTTACCATGACTTTGTCTTGGGCTCATATCAACGTTTTTAGCATTTGCAACGCTATTTTTCATAGCATCAGCTTTGCCTTGTTCATAAAAGTGTTTTGCGACAGCATCTGCATTCATCGCTGTATATAGAGATTTATGATAACCCTTAGCATCTGATAATGTATTATTTTTATCTAAAAACTTTTTAGTAAAATTATTTATATCGCTTTGTGTTGA
>Ga0208643_1001116_pt1 | contig 15743 bp, 34 predicted proteins | sample VirMetDEL_Nov_12_FD_184516 | JGI IMG/M metagenome (GOLD analysis project Ga0208643, IMG submission 184516) | Aqueous microbial communities from the Delaware River and Bay under freshwater to marine salinity gradient to study organic matter... | ecosystem: Environmental > Aquatic > Marine >... | reverse complement strand
CACCAGAAGGTGTGACCACACAGGATCAATTACAAAATCATTTAGAAGAGTATTGTTTAAACAGACAAGTATCTACAGACAAAAGTGATCTTAAAAAAGGTGGTGTGTGGACTAGCGAAGGCAATCATCACTTTGTGTTTGACAGATTTTATAATCAATTTTTAATTAGAAAACGTTGGGATGTACCATACTCACGTACAGCACAAATGTTAAAAGAAACATGTAACTGTGATGACAAACGTATTGGTAAAGAAAGAATCTCTGTGTTTGTTGTAAAACAGTTTGATAAAAAAGAAGACGACTACAATCAAAAAGAATTAAAACCAAAGGATATATTTTAATGCTTAATCAAGAAACACTTTTTGAAATAGAGAAAATTGACGAAAAAAAATCTAATAATGAAAAATCTATAAAAGGAACGATAATGGAATTAGAATGTATGGTTGAATATATAAAAAAAGGTTACTGGGTTGCAAAAAGCATGGATCCACAATGTCCTTTTGATTTTGTGGCAGTAAAAGACAAAGATAATATTGAATTAATAGATTCAAAATGTGCATCTTATAGAAAAAATGGAACTTTAATTAATAGAGTTTTAAAACCTTATCAAAAAAAATTAGAAGTTAAATTAGCTATAAGAAAGTTTAAAAAATGAGAACAATAGTATTAGGACCACCAGGCACAGGGAAGACCACAACTTTGTTAAATAAAGTTGATGATTATCTTAAACAAACAGATCCTGACAAGATAGGTTATTTTGCATTTACACAAAAAGCTGCACACGAAGCAAGAGACAGAGCAATTAAAAAATTTAATTTAACAGAAGATGATCTTCCATACTTTAGAACATTACACTCACTAGCATTTAGAAAACTAGGATTAAAAAAAGATCAAGTCATGCAGCCCAGACACTACAAAGATCTAGGTAAAAAGTTAGGTTTTCCTGTAACATATGCTGACTATCAAGAAGACCAGGGCGGTATCTTTACATCAGACAGTGAGTATCTACGGATTATACAACTAGCACAGCTACGAAATATTACACCAGAACAACAGTTTGATTTACAGGAACACACGCAAGACCTGGAAAGAGATCAACTTAGAATTATACACAACGAGTTAGCAAGATATAAAAAAGAATATAATTTAATTGATTTTAACGACATGATTACAGAGTTTACAAAGTCAGATAAGTCTCCAAAGTTTGATGTAGTATTTATAGATGAAGCTCAGGATCTATCGTTAATGCAATGGGATATGACACGATCTATTTGGAATAAAACAAAAGATTCTTTTATTGCAGGTGATGATGACCAAGCAATATTTAGATGGGCTGGTGCAGACGTAGATTCTTTTATAACATTAGAAGGACAATACTTACCACTAACACAGTCTTACAGAATACCTGCTAAGGTACATGGACTAGCGATGGGTATAATAAATAAAATTAGAAACAGAATAGATAAGTCATGGGAACCTAGAGTTAGTCAAGGAAACTTACACAGACATTTTGATGTTGATAGCATAGATATGTCAACAGGTGATTGGCTAGTGTTAAGTAGAACAAGACATATGTTAACAGACATAGAGGAGTCTTTGTATAGACAAGGATTGTATTATGAAAACAGATATAAAAGAAGCAGTGAAAAAGAATTACACCAAGCAGCTACGTCATGGGAACATTTAAGACAAGGACAATTAGCATCATACAAAGAAATAGAAAACATAATTAAATTTATGGGACCAAAACATTGGCACGCTAAAAAAATAAAAGGTATGGCTAAAGGATCTTTTTACGGAATAGATCAATTAGTAAAAGATTATGGTCTACAAGTTAAAACAGTTTGGTATGAAGCATTTGACAATGCAGGTCAAACTAAAGTAAACTATCTTAGGAAGATGAGAAAGAACGGAGAAAAATTAAACGAAAAACCTAGAATAGAATTATCCACAATACATGCAGCAAAAGGTGGTGAAGCAACTAACGTTGTGCTTATGACAGATCTTACAGAAAATACTATGAAAAGTTATGAAAGAAATCCTGATGACGAGAATAGATTATTTTATGTGGGTGCAACACGAACAAAAGAAAACTTACACATAATAGAACCAAAAAAATATGAAAAAGGATATATACTATGACACACAAAGATATATTTAAAGGATCAACATACAATTCTTTAGAAGAGCAGGTAGGCGGGAAACACTATCGTTCGATGAAAATTCAACCTGCAGAATTTATAAACGAAAACAAGTTACTTTTTGCGGAAGGCAATGCAATTAAATATATTTGCAGACACCAGTCAAAAGGCAAAGCACAAGACATCGAAAAGGCAATACATTATTTAGAAATGATACTTGAAAGGGATTACGATGCAGATACCTCTATTTAAACCACAAACAGAATGGCTACCACCAGAAAATTTTCCAGACTTATCTAAGTATGATGAGATAGCAATTGACTTAGAAACTAAAGACCCAGACTTAATGAAGATGGGATCAGGATCTATAGTTGGTAAAGGTGATGTTGTAGGTATAGCTATAGCTGTTGCAGGTTGGTCGGGGTATTATCCAATCGCTCACGAAGGTGGTGGTAATATGGATCGTAAAAAAGTTTTAAAATGGTTTCAAAGTGTACTTGATACACCTGCAGATAAAATATTTCACAACGCCATGTATGACGTGTGTTGGATTAGAGCGCTCGGTTTAAATGTTAGCGGTAAAATAATTGACACGATGATTGCATCGGCCTTAGTTGATGAAAATCAAATGCGCTATGATTTAAACAGCTGTGCTAAAAGATACACCGGTAAGACAAAAAATGAAAGTGATTTATATACAGCAGCTAAAGATTGGGGTGTTGACGCTAAAGCAGAAATGTATAAACTACCTGCCATTTATGTAGGTGCATACGCAGAAAAAGATGCAGAAATAACTTTAGAACTTTGGATAGAACTTAAAAAAGAAATTGATCACCAAGATATAAATTCTATTTTTAATCTCGAAACTGAATTGTTTCCTTGTCTGATAAACATGAAATTTCTTGGCGTGAAAGTGGACGTTCAAGCAGCACATACAATGAAGCAAGACCTAGCATCACAAGAAGATAGATTGATCCAAGAAGTAAAAAAAGAAACAGGAATAGATACTCAAATATGGGCAGCAAGAAGTATTGCGCAAGTTTTTGATAAACTAAAACTAGACTACGATAGAACTGAGAAAACATCTGCACCTTCCTTTACTAAAAATTTTCTTCAGAATCACCCCCACCCACTGGTGAAACGAATTGCCCAGGCCCGTGAAATTAACAAAGCCCATACCACGTTTATTGATACCATATTAAAACACTCACATAAAGGTAGAATTCATGCTGACATAAATCAATTGCGTTCAGATAATGGCGGAACTGTGACCGGTAGATTCTCGTATTCAAACCCAAATTTACAGCAAATTCCAGCTAGAAACAAAGACCTTGGACCACGGATTAGGTCGTTATTTATACCCGAGGAGGGCCATACATGGGGTTGTTTTGACTATTCTCAGCAAGAACCTAGGTTGGTAGTGCATTATGCAGCATTACAAAATTTATATGGTGTAGAAGACGTATTAGACGCTTATAGAGAAGGTGATGCAGACTTTCATACAATTGTTGCAGATATGGCAGAAATACCTAGATCTCAAGCTAAAACCATAAATCTTGGTTTGTTTTATGGTATGGGTAAAAATAAATTACAAGCAGAGTTAGGTGTATCTAAAGATAAATCAGATGCCTTGTTTAAACAATATCACAACAGAGTTCCATTTGTAAAACAACTAATGGATAATGTTATGCAACGTGCACAAAGTTCTGGTCGCATACGTACACTGTTAGGTAGATTGTGTAGGTTTCATTTGTGGGAACCGAACCAGTTTGGAATACATAAGTCATTGCCACACGATCAAGCGCTCTTGGAACACGGACCAGGGATTAAACGTGCGTTTACATACAAGGCATTAAACAAACTTATACAAGGATCAGCAGCTGACATGACAAAAAAAGCTATGATAGAATTACATAAAGAAGGTATTATACCACACATACAAGTACACGATGAATTAGATATATCTGTTAAGGACGAAAAACATGCACAAAAAATAGTTGAAATTATGGAGGATGCAGTTTCACTTGAAGTTCCCAACAAAGTGGACTATGAATCAGGTCCTAATTGGGGTAAAATAAAATGATAAATTATGTCTTACTTAAATGCTAATATTCCTGTACAATACGCACAAATAAAAAAAGAGTATTTATATGACCTTAAAAAACATCATGGCGAAGTTGAAGATTGCATTATCTTCGGCCTTACAGCTATTACAGGAAAAGCTATCCTCTGGCATGCCATCATGGAAAACGGTGCTATCTTTTATCGTTTACCCATATCGGCTTTTATTCAACGTGGTTATGACCCCAAGTCTGTTCCGACCAAAAGACTTGATGAATTGGAATTGTGGAATAGTTTTTCTTATTACCCTGCTATTACTTGTTACGATATTTTAGGCGGACAATCAGGAAAATACATTGGTAAGGATAAGAAATGGCATCATGGGTCTTACTTATTCACAGTTGACTTTGCACATCCAGAGAGTAATATAGTCGACACCGATCATTCGGAAATACCGCACGAACACAAGTGCGCTCACATACTTGCGTTAGACAACGGCAACTATGCAGCACAACCTAACAACAGATTAATTTGGGATCTACCATCTTTTACAGTAAGAGATGATATTCCTGATTGGAAAGTCCAAACATCAGAATGGAATGTAGAAGATTCTGGTAAATGGAGGACAGAAGATACTGACAAGTTCTTCTATGAAATGGAGGAAAAGAAAAATGATTAAATGGATTAGATCATTAATTGAAAAAATTTTTGGAAAATTTTGTAAATGCAAAGATGAGCATATAGCAATGTATGAAGATGTATTAGAATCAGACATACCGGTTGTTTGTGAAAAACATCCAAACGGTTATAAAAAAACTTGTCCATCATGTAGAGAGGCAAGTAGATAATGGAGAGTTCTAGGATGAACTATTATTTTACAGGTATACTAATTGTTTTATTTGTGTTGTTAGCATTTACAAAACCAGCGTATCCAGGTTCTACACAAACAAATACATCAGGGTCTAATACTGCTATTGAAGGTGGGTATACATCTACTGCTACCACAACATATCAAACAGGATCTAGTTCTAACACAACTACAAACTCTACAAGTAATTCAAATGTTAAGTCAGCACCACCAAGTGCAGGTGCACCATCATACAATTCTATGACACAAGACGTCTGTGCTGTAGGTGTATCATTGGGTGTGCAAACATTTGGACTTGGTATTAGTGGTGGTAAACATGCAATAGATAAAAATTGTGAAAGATTAAAGTTAGCTAGAATATTAAATGACTTTGGTATGAAGGTTGCAGCTGTAGCCATACTTTGTCAAGACGAAAGAGTGTTTGAGTCTATGATTCAAGCAGGCACACCATGTCCAATAGATGGTAAGATTGGTAAAGAAGCTAAACAATTATGGGGTAAGTATGATCATGAAAGACCAGATTATACTACATACGTTAAACGTATGAAAGACAGAGAAAAAGCAGATTTAAAAGCACAAAAAGAAATGACAAAAGAATTAAATAAAATGGACAAAGAACTTTTAGATACTAAACCAATTCACAACAAATGAAAATATCCGAAAACACATCTGTAAGCATGCCTGTCAAAAACATGCTTATGATAATCGCAGGCGTTGTAGCCGGCGTGTTTGCATACACCGAGATTACAGCTAGACTAACATCTCTTGAGACATCAAGAGAATTATTTCAGGCAGACTTACTCAAGAAGTCAGAACAACTGCCCACGGACCAAGAACAGTATATGTTGATAGAAGATTTATACAAGACAACAGAAAAATTAGAAATAACTCAAGAACAAAATATGACAAACAAGGTTAATATAGAATTCTTAAAAGCACAACTAGAAAAAGCTTTAAATGATGTTGAAGATTTAAAAGATAAAGTAAGAGCAAATGGTAAAAGTGCACACTAATGATTGAAATGGTTGTAGCTTTGTTAATGATTGTTAACGGTGAAATTAAAGAACATAGAATACAAGAGTCTATGTCTAAATGTTTAAAAGGTAAACGTGTAGCAATGAGAGCAGCAAAATCTCACATAGAGTATCAATGCATAAAGTCAATGGCTGAGACAGAGATATATATAGGAGAAAAGTCAATACTTAAACTTATATTAAAATGAAATGGTTAATTACTTTTTTATTTTTGTTTACTATTGTTAATGCAGAAGAGATAACAACTGGTAATTTAATTACTAATGGTAACTTTGAAACAGGTAATGCTAATGGTTGGACTACTAGTGGTGATGTACAAGTATTAAATGATTGCTGTGAGTTGAACGGTGTTGCAAGTAATTATGATTTAGAGTTTGGAGATAGTGGTTCTGTTGAACAAGATTTTAATTTATCTACTAATACTATAACACAAGATATGCTAGATAATGGTATTACACTAGACTCTAGTATGGATGCACAAAATGGTGAATGTAGTGTTGCAGGATGTTGGGGCGGGCAAGGTGCTGCTGATACATTTACAAATGTACTTACAATCAAAGACTCTGATGGCAATACTCTTGCATCAAATACTACAATAAGAACTGATGTTACAGGTATAGATGGTGCAATATTTACAGACAGATTAATATACAATGGCACAGGATCTAACGTAGGTAACATAAATATATCTGGATCTGATGCTAATGCTCCTGCTAATTTAGGTGGTCCTAATGTAGATAACATTTCTGTTACTATGACCTATGATACTTCTGTATTATCTAATGAAATTACAGATGAGATAAATGAAATTTTTGAAGAAATATTTGAAGAGATTAATTTTGAAAGAATAGAAGAAACATTTAGAGAAGAATTTAAATTTGAAGAACAGTTTACATTTGAATTAGTTAAAGAACCTATGGAAGAACCAAAGTTAGAGTTTAAATCTATGGTTATGATGGTAGAAGAAATGGAATTTGAAGAAAAGTTTTTTGAAGAAGAAATTGTTATGGAAATAGAAGAAGAAACTATAGGTAAAGAACCCATGGCTACATCTATGTTTGCTAACATGCCAGAAGAAGAAATTATTGAAGAGACTAATGAATTGATATCTAGTTTCCTACCTCCTCCTAAAGAAGAGCCTGCTATGGAAGAAGAAATGGTTGAAGAAGAACCTGCTATGGAAGAAGAAATGATTGAAGAAGAACCTAAAACTATGGCAGCTGCACCAAAAGAAAAAGAAACTATTGAAGAAAAACAAGAAGAGGTTATAGAAGAGTCAAAAGAAGAAATTATAGAAGAATCAAATGAAGAAGAAATTAAAGAAGAGAAACCTACTAGCGAGACTCCTACAAAGTCCGCTGTTCAGACAAAAAAGATTGCCAAACAAAAAGCAATACAACAGAAAAAAGCTATCGTCAAAAATCTTGCAAAAGTAATGGAAAAAGTGGACAAGGATATAAAAAATATCTCTAAAAATCTACAAATAAAAAATATAATTAAAATGGAAGCTATGACCAGTCAACAAGAATCACTGGACCAGTATCAAGCGACTTCATTTTACAAGCCAAAAGATATATACTTAGACCAATTAAACCTTATAGATAACAGATTAATCTACGCAGATAAGAGTCTTGCAACTTATATACAAAATGATAAGATGGATATTAAAGCACGTAAGCTTATGGAGATTAATTCTAGAAAGCAACAGCTTTTAATAGAACTAGAGGTACTTAAAAATGGATAAAATTAAAGGTCAACTAGCAGGAGTCGCAGCATTACTTGGAGTCATCGCAGCAATAGGTGGCGGGTTTGTTAAGTATGGTGAAGTTATGACTAAGTTAGAAGTATTAGAAGGTGCATCTAAAGGTATCGATATGAGTTTTTTATCTGAAATAAAAGTATTAGAAGAAAAAGTTAACAAACTAGAAAACGCAGATACATCTCATAGTCATGAAGTTGGAGAACATACACATGATACAGAACACTCACACACAGTTTCTCAAATAAATAAAAAAGAAATAGAATTACTAAAAGTACAAATAGAAGAGATAAAGGTTAGCACAAAAAACCCACTATCAAACTAATGTCTATTAAAAATAAAATTAAATTTAACACAGAAGTTGTTAATGGTTTATGCCCAGAGTGTAATCAAGAAACTGTTTTAGTATCAGTTATACCAGAATTTTATAGATGTACATTATGTGGTAATGATCTTAGACAACATATAAATGGTAAAATTAGTTATATACCTGCAGTTGCATTAAGTGAAAAAGAAAAACACGAATTAGTAATGAAAGATGGCAAAAAAATCTAAAGGAATGTACTCAAAAGTAGAGCACGAATCTGTGTTTCACAAAACAAATATAGGTAGAAATCCTAGTACATGTAAAATGAATAAGCACAAAAGACGCCAATTTAAGAAATATAATGGCCAGGGAAAATAAGGGGTTGACAATAATCATCTAATATCCTATATAGAAAGAATGAAAGGAATATTATGACAGATCAAACAAGATGGGGCATCGATCAGGTGCAACAAGAAAACAAAGCAAAAGTGCATGCAGAGCAAAAAGAAAAAAGAGAAGATATGGTTTCTTTTGTTTTAAATTGTACTGCTTATGATTTACAAAAAATGTACGAAAGAATGAAGGAGTTAAAAAAATGAGAGTAAAAGAAATAACACCAATGGATATGTTAAAAGAAGAAATTAAGCAGTTAAAAGAAGAAGCTAGAGTTTTTAACGCTTATAAAAAATTAATTTTAACAGCAGCTAAATCTGAATACGAACCAAAAGATGTTGTAGCGGGTTTAAAGTTTGCTGCTAAATTAATTGCTAAGAAAGATTGGCATATGGTAGAAAAAGTGGGCGGAACTTCTGGTGATTTAATGGCAAGAGGTGTGTGTCCTAAATGTGAAATTAATTTGGTAGGTAAAAACCTTAGACCAAGAGATTTTACATTACCTTGTTTAATTAAAGGTTGCACATATAATATAAAAAAAACTAACACGAAAGGAATACAATGAATAAAAAAAATATAGAAAAATGGGTTGACACTGCAGAAGTAGGTGCATCAGTTGTTTATTACACTGGTAATCTAGCAGAAGACAGATGTTATGATAGAAATGTTGGGGTTATACCTAATTTATTTGCAGGACAAGCTGAAAAAGGAAAAGTAGATTTTTTTCAAAAAAGAAAAACAGTAATGCAGAAATCTGCTACACCAAAAAGACCTGTCTTTGATTATATAGCAAGGAAAATAAAATGAAGACAGTTACATTAGATGTTGAGAGTATATCACAAGGACAATGGTCTACATTTTTATTAGAGTTAAATTTAATGAAAAAAGCATGGCGTTCGTATGGTGTAAATGTAAAGTTAAAAGCACATAGTATAAATAAGATAATAACACAAGGAACAGCAAATGCAGACACTATTGCAAGAAATAGACGAAACAGCAAACGACTACAACAAAACAAAAGACCCATACTATAAAGATAAATGGTATAAACTTATAAAGGAGTGGGCTGATGGATCTTATAATACTGAACGATGGAATGTATCAGTTAGTTCCGTTAACAAAACAGATGATGGAACATATGTCATTAGTGGCAAACGAATTAGATCTGTTTGATCTGTGTGATATTATAAGACTGAAACTGACAACGTATCATGACTATCCTATCAACGCTCATGTAATGAACGATGGTAGTGGTGATCTGATTGGTTGTATACAAAATTGAACTGAAAGCTCAAGGGCGTCCAAATCTTGCCAATGGCATTTCCCTGTACGTTAGCGATGACCGCAAGGTAGCAACCTGGAGTTTGGCCGGCTGTTAGTACGTGCACGGAAAACAGCTGGTTTGATATGAATATACACCTATCCAAAGAGAGAGTGATGGATAGGTTTAATTGTGGTGAGAAGTCTTACCGTTAACACAATTGTGACACATTGTCAAATTAAACTATTTTCTTTGCAAGAAAACATAGTATACATCTTATACTCGTCAACATTAGCATCACCCATAGATCTTAACAAAGAACCCGAATAATCATATCCATAATAAGCACATTCATGATAAGTACTAAATTCTTTAACAGGGGTTGGAATGGGTTTACAATCATTTCCTGGGATATTGCTGCAAACTAACATTAATAAAATAAACTTTGTCATTGACTTTTAGATTTAATCTCCTATATTATCATTATTAATAAATGAAAGGCAAAAATGACTGACATAAATAAATACAGAAATGTATCATTAACACACGAGACATACAAGAAATTGATAGATTTGTCTAAGGTGCTATTACCTGATGCAAAACTGTCAATAAGTAAAACCATTGAATCAATCGCAAATGAGAAAGTGAAGAAATTAAATGGCAAAATTAAAAAAAGTTAAGAAAGTATATGTGTGTCCTACCTGTAAAGGTAATGGATACGTAAAAGTCGCATGCATTATTGAAAAAGAAGACATGATTCATCAATGCTGGGACTGTGATTCTCAAGGAGAAATCTACGATTATGGTAATGAAGATTTTTCTGAGTTTGAGGAAGAAGGGATGTCAATACATTAATGGAAGATGTTGACAAGGCGTATATCGCAGGTTTGTTTGATGGTGAAGGATCAATTCATATAAGACGTGGGATAGAGAAGAAAAAGAAACACAAGGGTAAACCTGGATATCGGTTATCTAATTCTATGCGTATCAGCATGGAAATCACGATGACCGATAGATCAGTTCTCATGTGGGTTCATGAAGTTTTAGGTGTTGGTACACTGACTCCTAAGAAAGTAAAAGGTAATAGAAGCGATGGCACGCCGTATTTAAAACAATACAGATGGAGATGTACATTTAGAGATGCATACCACGTGTGCTGTCTTCTATGGCCGTTTGCGCATACTAAATTACCTAAGATACAACAAGTGATAGAGCACTATACAACTAAAGCATTTAAGGATAATGTAATATCTTTAGAAGAATATAAACAAATAAGGCAAGATGTTCGATAAATATATTTATAATTTTTTATATTTTGTAAACCATTGGTCAACTAAACTAACAAGTTGGTCCTGGTGTAAATTATATAGTGATAGGAGAAAGGGTTATGGCTACAAAAGAAAAAGGTAGACAATGGGATGGTAGATCAAGACCATCTACTGATTTATATAAAAAAAACTTTGATAAAATATTTGGTAAAAAAGAAAAAACTACTTCAGAGTTACTTATGGAAGGTTATGAAGAAGAAAAGAAAGAATTAGATAATGAAGAAAAGTAATAAATACAATTATTTAGAGGGTAAACAAATAACGGATCCCGATACAGGAAAACGTGTCTATGAGATAAGTTCTTATAGACTTCCAAGTGTTACTACTATATTAGGGGCTACCAAAAATACAGAATTTTTAACCAAATGGAAGGCCAAAGTAGGTGAAGCAGAAGCAGACAGAATCAAGAATGTATCTAGTGCACGGGGCACCAGTATGCATAAATTCCTCGAATCTTATGTTACAGGCGTTGGTTACGACGATCTTACAGAACTCGGACAGGCGGCGCGTCCCATGGCCGATAAAATTATGGAGATTGGTCTTGCGCCGGTCGAAGAGTATTATGGTTCCGAAGTTACGTTACACTATCCGGGCCTATACGCAGGCCAAACAGACCTTATCTGTAATCATAATGGTATGGAAACTGTCGTTGACTTCAAGCAAGCTAACCGTCCGAAAAAGAAAGAATGGATCGAAGATTATTATCTGCAAATTGCAGCATACGCCATGGCCCACGACTATGTCTACGGCAGCAGCATCCAGCAGGGAGTTATCATGGTATGCACGCCTGACTTATATTACCAAGAATTTAAGGTAGAAGGACCTGAATTAAGATCCTGGAAACACGCATTCTTGAAACGTTTAGATATGTTTCATGAACTACAACACGATGAGAAAGAAAAAACAACACCAATGAAAGAGGAGGACTTTAATGTCAAAAAAAGAGATACAGATAACAACTAGCTCAACTTCTAATATTATATTAGCTAGTATAGCAAAGTTAAAAAAACCACTTAGTCAAGAAGAAAAAAATATATTGGAAGTAAATAAGATAAAAAATTCTTTAAGTGAGATAGATACTATCTATGGTAAAATGAAATATCTAAAAAAAAGAATTGATTTTCAAAATATTCACACTGCTCAAATTAAAGGTCAGATACTCTACAACGATAAAATGAGATATGTAACTCATTCTTTTCGTCAAAAACACAATAAATTAAATTCAGAAGAAATTTTTAACGATTATGTTGTGCAGTTAAAAGAAAATAGAAATATGCTTAATAATTGGTACGATAACTCGCGAAAACAAACTAAAGAACTTAGAATAATTTTAGAAGAGTTAAGGCAACAAAAAAATAAAGAAAGAAATGAGGAGGACTTTACAAAATGAATGAAGAACCAGCAGCTAGAACAAGAGCAAGACTAGAAAAAACTAAAGGTAGACACAGAGCCAAAATTGAAATTTTAAATGAGATTTTAAATTGGATTGAACTCGGTAAAAGTTTTGAAGATATACAACAACATTGTAGTCTTAGTATAGAGTACCATGATATGCAAGTAGAGGTTATCAAAGAACAGATTAGAGGTTTATTTATATCAGGAAGAAATGAGGAGGACTTTAATGACGGATCAAACGAGGTGGGGAATCCACGAAATACAGACCAGGAATAAGGCTATAAAATACCAAAAGGACCTTGTATCACGGGCCATGGAACAAGTGGTCAAGATGGACGAATCAGGGATCACGGACCTGATGCTGCAGATTGAGGCAGAATATGAGCGTAAATATGGCAACAATAAGGCAAATAAGGTGGTATTATAGACAATGTATATGTATGGTAAAAAAAATAAAAAAAAAATAAAAAACTACTCTAGAAATAATGTCATTCTGTCACTTTGGTCTAGAAGTGTTGGTATATATGACTTTAGGGTAGACAAAATGTTGTTAAAAAAAGTGTCATGTGACAGATTATTTTGTCACTTTAGTCAATATTTCAGTTTGCCTATGCGCGCGCGATACAAAAATCTGGTAAAACTGATTTTTTTTAGATACATATACATAGTATGAAATCCAGAAAAAAATCTAGAAGAATTGACAGCTACGAGAAACCTAAGACTGTAAAGCAACAGGTTAAGTTTCCATACAAACGTGTACGTATCGACTGGATTGACATTATTACTGAAGGCGGCTGGGGTTCTGAACGTGAGTTTAAGAATATGAAACTAGCTACACCTGTAAGTGAAGGGTGGTTGTTTAGTAAGGATGATGAGACTGTAAGAATATTTGCAGGCTATGATGTAGATGATGATGGTTCTATTACTTTTTCTGAGCGTTCTGTTTTTCCGACTTCTTGTGTGAAGAAGATAACGAAGGTTCACTAATTTCTTCTGGTAATGCGTCAACAACTTTTGCATTTAAGATCGGAGCGTAGTCGTCTAGTATTTTTTTCATTTTTGCTTCTAACTCTTCCTCTGACATTTCCTCTAATTTACCTGTTTTTATTATTTTGCGGTCTATATATAATCCTGCAGCCATCCCTCTGTTTTTCTCAGCGTTTGTTGCAGCGGAAAAAGCACCTTTCTTCAAAGCTTCCTCTCTAATCTTACCAAGTTCTGCTACATGTTTGTCGTAGGTCACTTCGTATTTTTTAAGTTTTTCTTCTCTTAATGCGCCTATGTATTGCACAACAAGCGGTGATAGTTTTGGGTTTTGTAGTTCTGATGCTTCAACTCTAGCACGGTCCTTACTGTAGCCAGCAGCTATTGCTGCGTCTGCACCAGTAGTCCTACCCTCGTTAAATACTAAATATTCTGCAAATCTTTTTTGCATTTCCGTTAATCTTTTTGGAACACCCATATTGACTTTTTAAGGTAACTATCCTATATTGTCAACATATGAAAGATAAACAAACATACACAAAACACAAAGAACATGGTGAAGATATTACTCATGAAAATGAAATAGTAATAGATTTTAAACAAGCTCAAACAGATAAGACAGTAGATAATTTACGTAATAATATCCGTGATCTTATCAACATGAATGACCAATACAAAAAATTGATTGCAGATCAGTCAACAAAAATAATTGAGTTGGAGCAAACAATAAAAGATTTAAAAAAAGAAAGATCGGAATACTACGGTGCTAGTTAGAGACCTACAACAAATACTTGGAAACTTTACAGACAAGTTTAACAAAGGAATGGGTAAGGTAGAAGGCAAAGGTAATGCCATCATGTATGCTAAAGTTTATGTTGATCTAGGCAATGGCAGGTTATCTGAAATATCTAAAATTGAAGCACATGAAAATACTTTGATAGGTGCAACAGAAGGTGTGAGAGTTGTGCTTAAAACAATGCCACAAAGCAAATCTAAGATTATTTTATAGAAAGGAGTTATTATGTTTGAATTGACAGAAGAACAGAGAAAACAAATATTGCAGTATTTATGGACAAGACCATACGGTGAAGTTGCAAGTATAGTTGCCATGTTAGCGTCGTTAAAGAACAAAAAGAACGACGATGTTACCTCTAAAAACTAAGTGGGACCAGAGGCTAAATTACATAAAAAACTTGTTAAAGAGTGGAGGGAGTTTACCTTTACAAGGCTTGAAAACATTAGCTTACTTGGTACTCCTGACTTGTTGGTCTACAATAATAATAGGCACTTTTTTACAATAGAGTTAAAAGTAACCAAGGGTAAGAAATTAAAGTTTAGTCCGCACCAAATTGCGTTCCACGTGAAACATCCTGACAACACATTTATCATAGCAGAGGCCCTCGGTCCGAGGTCCGCTAATCGTTTTCATATGTACCGTGGATCACGTATCTTGGAGCTTGCCGCTTGTGGCTTGAAGCTTGATGCTTGTTGCTTGGAGCTTGACGCCTGTTATAAATTTTTATCTGAGCTTGGTGCTTGAGGCTTGCTGCTTGTAGCTTGAGGCTTGTGGCCCGGACCAGGTGCACGCTCTGACTCACCGTCGTGAGAACTTTTGCTAATGACCTGATCCGATTTATCCCTGGGGATTCTGTAAAATTTTGGATGTTTAAAAACGTGTGTCATGTTAATGTTTACCATATTCAATATTTTTAACAAGCGGGTCCCAGCAAGCTCGACAGCTGCCACACTCATTGTTGTTATCAGGGGCTGGACAGCTTCGACTCTTCGTCGAGACTGTTGAAGTATTGGCCCAGCTCTTCACTGGTCCCTGGTCCACCATCGGTGATGAAAATCTTACAACTAAGTTAGCTGGCGCGTCCTGCATATGGTCCTTGATCCAGGCTTCACGAGTCGGCATCCAGTGTCTTTTGTTTGGTGTTAATCTACAGACTTCAAAAATTTTATTTAAGTGAGCTGCATCCTGCACATCTCCTGAGTCATGCCATCTAAACACGTCCGGCTTCTTGCTGTTGATTAATGTTGCCATTGCTTCAACCCATTGCGGGTGAGCTATTGCCTTCAGGCGCTTGTATTGCGCTTCTTGTACAACTTTAAACATGTAACAATTTTTTAAAGCGTAACACTCTGAACAAACTGAATTAGGTATGAGTCTGAGCTTGCTGCCAGTCTTGCATTCCTTCGCGGGTATACC
>Ga0208643_1001114_pt1 | contig 15772 bp, 11 predicted proteins | sample VirMetDEL_Nov_12_FD_184516 | JGI IMG/M metagenome (GOLD analysis project Ga0208643, IMG submission 184516) | Aqueous microbial communities from the Delaware River and Bay under freshwater to marine salinity gradient to study organic matter... | ecosystem: Environmental > Aquatic > Marine >... | reverse complement strand
CTTGTTTCAGCTATACTTCATGGAGGAAGATCTAAAAAAGATCGTACAGGAACTGGAACTAGATCAGTCTTTGGAAGGTTTATTGAACACGACATGTCTCTTGGGTTCCCTATCATTAATGCAAAGCGTATTAGCTTTAACGCAGCAAGAACTGAATTACTATGGATTCTTAACGGTAGGACAGACTTAAAGTATCTTGAAGATAACGGCGTTAAGTACTGGAGACCAGACTATGAAAGGTCTAGCCGCACAGATGAAACGCTAGGTCCAGTATACGGTAAGCAATGGCGTAACTTTGATGGAGTAGACCAGTTATATAAATTAGTGCATGATTTGAATTATACTCCTTACTCAAGACGATTAATGGTTAATGCATGGAATCCTGCTGATATACCTGATATGGCATTACCTCCTTGTCACTACGGATTTCAAGTATATGTTAATGAAGGCAAGCTAGATTTGATGTGGCAGCAAAGATCAGCTGATGTATTTTTAGGATTGCCCTATGATATTGCAATGTATGGATTATTATTAGAGATGCTAGCTAAAGGAGCTGGATTAAAACCAGGTAGATTAATAGGTAGCTTAGGAGATTGCCATTTATATAATAATCATATTGATCAAGCTAATGAGTTTGTGTCAAGACATCACAGTCCTAAGTGTGCTGAATTAGAATTAGATTATGGTTTGTTTAATGATACTGCTGGTATCTTACACATACCTGAATTAAATGAAATAAGATTAAATAATTATAACCCTTTGCCTAGTATAAAAGCTCCGTTGAGTGTAGGCAAATAAACCAAAACCCTATGAGTAAACCAATTTATTACATTTATCATGTACCTGGAGTTAAGGTTGGCATGACAAAAGACTTAGGAGACAGGGTCTTTGAACAACAAGGCTATGAACCTAAAGAAGTTGAGCTATTATTTGTTTCTCGAAATATGGAGGAAGCCTCTAAAAAAGAGATTGAATATCAAAAATACTATGGCTATCCTGTTGATAGACAAAGTTACAAAAGTTTAATGAAAAAACAAAAACCAAAAAAGAAAGTTATGGACAAATTTAAAATTAATGTTACTGATATGACTACAACCTTCCCTTGTTATGCTAGAGAAATAGTATCTTATCTTATGGATAATCGCGGTCGCATAATTGAATTAAACGACGGACAAAAGTTTGTAGTTAATGATATATTAATTAACTGGTGCAAAGATAATGCTAGAACATCAATGTATACTAATGACAGATGTTATGTATACAATAAAGCATTAGCTAAAGCTGTTAAAAAAGATATGCCGGCTAATATAGCTGAAGCTATGGAGATGCAAGTTAATTACGAATATGTTACTACTAGCTGCGGTAAATGTATATTTCCTGCTATAAGATCTTGGGCGCACGAGCGTGGCTTATATAATAAGGGTGATGTTAAAACACAATACGTTAAGCTACAAGAAGAAGCCGGAGAAGTTGCAAGGGCAATTATTAAAAACGATATACCTGAATTAAAAGATGGTATTGGGGATATGGTTGTTGTATTAACTAATCTAGCGCATTTAGCTGGACTTGAAATCGAAGATTGTATTCAGTCTGCTTATGATGTTATAAGTAAACGTAAAGGCTCTATGATTAACGGATCATTTGTGAAGAATGAAACGCTTTAAAAGATCAAAGAAAAAAGGTCCTGTCCGTGCTAAGAAAGCTACCGCGGATGGGATTGAATTTCGATCAGGTTTAGAGAAACATACGTACTTAGCTTTAAAAGAAGTTGGTTTATTTGAAAAGTATGAAGAAGAAGTCTTTCAAACTTTAGAAGGTTTCCGTTTTCCTAACATATCATTTGAAAAACAATCTAATGGTAAAGGTGAAATGAAAGACAGAGGTCAAAAAAAAATACTAGGTATTAAATATACTCCTGACTTTACCGGTAAGGATTATATAATAGAATGCAAAGGAAGAGCTAATGAACAATTTCCGCTTAGATGGAAGTTATTCAAACTCTGGTGTACATTAAATAATGAAACTAGAACTTTGTATAAACCTCAAAACCAAAAAGATGTGGCATTAATGATTAAACTTATATTAGATGGTAGGAAACAATAAACGATTAGCACGCAAAGCTTATGGAGAAAGGCAAATAGCTAAGTGGGTTAAATGGTCCTGGAATAATAAAGGCAAGATCTCATGGAAAGAATTAGTTAAAAAACAAGATGAATTTAAAATTAGAGTATTATAAATGAACAAATCAAACAGAATATTAAGTGACATAACGGTATTTATGAAGTATGCTAAATACATACCAGAAACAAAACGTAGAGAAACATGGGATCAGCTTGTGTTTAGAAATGAATCAATGCATATAAAAAAGTTTCCAAACTTAGAAAAACAAATAAGAAATGCTTATGAAGATGTATATAATAAGAATATATTACCATCTATGCGTAGCTTACAATTTGGGGGTAAGCCTATCGAGATATCTCCTAACAGGGTATATAATTGCGCTTACTTACCGGTAGAATCTGTGGCTGCATTTAGTGAAACAATGTTTTTATTATTAGGTGGAACAGGTGTAGGTTATTCCGTTCAGCAACATCACGTATCTAAATTACCTTCTGTAACTGTGCCTTTTGAGAAGCGTACACGTAGATTCTTAGTTATGGATTCAATTGAAGGTTGGGCCGATGCGATTAAGATATTAATGAAGTCTTATTTAGGTAACAAGCGTAGTTCAAGAATTGAGTTTGATTATTCTGACATACGACCTAAGGGAGCTAGATTAATAACATCGGGAGGTAAAGCACCTGGTCCTCAACCTCTTAAAGAAGCTATAGTAAAGATAACTGGTATAATGGATTCACTTACAGATGGTCAATACTTATCTACTGTTCAAGTTCATGATATTATATGTCATATTGCTGATTCAGTTTTAGCAGGAGGTATCAGAAGGGCAGCTTTAATATCTTTATTCTCATCAGATGATATTGCAATGATTGCATGTAAGTCTGGTGATTGGTGGGAACAAAATCCACAACGTGGTAGAGCTAACAATTCAGCTGTGCTAATGAGAGATAAGTTAACCAAAGGTTACTTTATAGATCTGTGGAAACGTATTGAGTTATCAGGATCTGGAGAGCCCGGATTTTATTTAAGTAATGATAAGGATTGGGGTACTAATCCATGCTGTGAAATTGCGCTTAGACCTTATCAATTCTGTAACTTATGTGAAGTTAATGGATCAGACTTAGATACTCAAGAAGAGTTTGATAGACGTGTAACTAATGCAGCTCTTATAGGCACAATACAAGCATCATACACGAGCTTTCATTATCTTAGAGATATATGGAGAGAGACAACTGAAAAGGATGCTTTAATTGGCGTCTCAATCACAGGGATTGGATCTGGTGCAGTAACAAAACTGGATATGGATAAAGCAGCATTGCTTGTTAAAAAAGAAAACAAACGTGTTGCAAAATTAATTGGCATTAACCCATCAGCTAGATCAACAACGGTTAAACCAGCAGGGACTACATCATTGACGTTAGGAACGTCGTCTGGTATTCACGCATGGCATAATGATTATTACATTCGTAGAATACGTGTAGGTAAGAACGAGTCAATGTACAAGTTCCTTGCTGCTAACCACCCTGAGTTAATTGAAGATGAATACTTCAGACCTCATGATACAGCAGTGATATCAATACCTCAGAAAGCACCGGCCGGATCTGTACTTAGAACAGAACATCCGATTGAACTTCTTGAGCGTGTGAAATTTGTATCTGAGATGTGGGTTAAACCAGGTCACAGAGATGGTAAGAACACACATAATATATCTGCCACTATATCTATTAAAGAAGATGAGTGGGATATGATAGGTGATTGGATGTGGGAAAACAAAGAATATTATAATGGCTTATCTGTACTGCCTTACAACGGTGGTACTTATGTACAAGCTCCCTTTGAAGACATTACTAAAGAGGAATATTATAATATGATGGAAACATTGCAACTGGTTGACATTGCAAAGATTGAAGAAGATGATGATGAAACTGATCTGTCCGGGGAATTAGCCTGTGCGGGTGGGGCATGCGAAATCACTTAAACTAAAAAAAGCCGTTACTTAATTGTAGCGGCTTTTCTATTATAGAATTTTTAAGGTGTGGTAGCCTGTTTTGTTTAATTCTATTTTTAATCGTAATTTTTAAACATTAGTAAATACATTAAGGAATTCCATTTACCCATTATCCATATACATAATTGTTTAAGCTTTGATTCTTTTTTAGAAATTTTGTTTGTCATGATTTATTATTGTTTTGGTTATTTGTTCCGACCATCATAGATACGATAGCTATTAAAGCTGTTATTATTTGTGTTACAGTTGTATGCCCCTCTGAACTAAGCGCTTTATTATGTATGCTTAAACTTATAAAAGTAATTAGTAAAATACTAGCAACACAGATTAAAATAATTATTGCTATTATAAATTTATGTTTATTTTCCATAGTCAATGTCTTTAAACCTTCCGTTCACAGATTCAAAAGTTGTTTGCATATCTTTAGGTAATAAATCGATACCCATTGCCCACATTTCTATAATAGCTAACATTAAATCAAAATTACTTTTATGATAAGAAGTGCCAAATATAGAATTTATTCTATGCTCAAAGCTCACTAAAACATCATACCTAAACTTTTCAAACAAATCTACTATATATTCTGCATCTTCCAAGCTGATACCTCTTTTCCTCCAATGATCCTTTATTTGTTCTATATATTTTTCGTGAAGTTTGTTTTGCAATTTAGTTATTTCTATTTTTAATTTGTCTTTTTGCACATTCTCCAAGCCTTCGTCTGAAATAAAGTCTTTAAAACCCTGATAGCAAACATCTACTTTAAAGTTCGCAAAGTCATTGCACATTTTTGTTTTAGTTGTGTCAAAAACACCATGAGTGTAAAACTTACTATTTTTAACTTCGTTTTTAACACGATATAGAGTATTAAAAATATCGTGGCTTTCTAGATCTTTTATTTTAAAGTTATCTTTTATCTTTCTTTTTTTTACAGAAGGTAAAGTTATATAACTAAATATTTTATCTTTGAATATAAATGTTAATGCTATACACAATATTATTATAGTTGCTAACAACGGGTGATCTACCGCTTTTAAAAGCGAAGGCAATATATCATTCATAAAAACTTGTTTTTTGGGAAGGTTATTTATTATTATTTTAGCGATTCTTTTCTTTTTTTACTTTTTTCCAAAGCTTCTAAAGACATTATTTTATTAACTCTGTCTTCTTCCTTAGTTAATTTATTTATTTGTCTTTTTGTTAGTTTAAACTTATTATATAATATATCAATCTGTTCTTGTTTTTTAAGTTCAAAAAGATCTAACTTTCTATTTTCTATAGGGCTTAAATCTTTTCTTTCTTCAGCTTTTTTGTTTTCTTTTTTAATATTTTTTCTACGTTCTTTTTCAGCTTCAAAACTTTCTTTTCCTTTTTTGTCTCCAGCAGCTTGTTCTAATTGCCACTCTGGATAACCTACTGCTAAAAATGGACGGTATATATCCTTAGTTTCTTGTTGCATTGCATCTATCAAATTAGAAGTTTTAGACAATGCCCTATCTAAAGGTATCCCTGTTGCAGCAGCAGTCATATCTCCAATCATTCTAAGCCCAGGTAATTTAGCAAAGTCACCGGTTACTCCTTCTGTATCAAATAAAAAATCTTTATTCCACTCATAAGTGTCCAATGCTCTCATACTTTTTACTACTTTACTTCCAAGCGGAGGCGAAATTCCTGCAGCAGATTTTATAAAATGTTTGGCATATTCAGGTCTAGCTTTCTCAGATCTTTGATACATTTTAATGCTAACATCTTTTAAAGTCGAAGCTATTGCCCCCCATAACCCAAGCCCTCTAAGCAACGAATTAGACATTGAGTTAGCTACATTAATGGCTTTATCTTTTTTAGATAAATCTTCATCTTCTTCGTCGTCAAATGCCATAGCGAATAAACCTTGTTGTAAAAATGAAAAAATTAAGTTTTGCATTACTCCATAATAAGCTAATTTAGCTATGTTGTCCTTTGCATCACCTCTGCCGTTTTTAAGATCTAACGCAGCTTTTTTCATTATTCTAGCATATTGCTGGGGTGTATTTGCAAAAGCTAATATAATCCGGCCAATAGGTTGAGCTTGCTCTTTACTAATTTTATCAGGTCTACTTGATTGCTGAGACTCTTGAGCAATTTCCGTAAATTCTTGCATTGCTAATCGCTTAGCTTCTAACGGGGCTACCCCCTCTTTTATTAATTTATTGTATTTTGTTCTAAAATATGTGGCTCCTCCTGATGCAATAGCAAAAGAATCTGCAAATTTGGTAGGTGTGAACCCTAATTTAAGTAGTTTAGCTAAAATACCTTGAACTCCCTGAGTTTTAGCAATATCTGCTAAATCTGCTTCATTTACATTAAGTTTTAATCCATCACGTCTATCAACTAAAAAGTCACTATTCCAAAGCATAACAAAATCTTTCCAGTATTGAGGTTGGTTTGCAAAAGCTTTGCCGGCAGCAAAAACATTGTTTTCTCTAAAGTTAAGAAAGTTAGTGGCGGATATTAACTGTAATAAAGCTGATCTTGAATTAAGAAACATAATATTACCTACGGAATTAGTAAGCCAAGCAGTCCAAGCATCAGTTTCTTTATTACCCATCCCAACAGGAGTATTTCTTCCTGTTGCCATACGTCGTAACATATCTTCCAATGCTCTCCTATAGTTATTACCAAAAGCTGATTCTAATTTATTAAGATTAGCTTCTGAGAATATAGTATCTACCTTGGCTTGCCATACAGTGAGTAAATCTTTCCGCCCCGTAGTATTTAAAGCATTTAATAAATCTGTAGTAATTGTTCCTGAAGCCCAAGATTCTTTAGGTTTAACATCCTCGCCGGTATTCATAGTTAACAATTCATTAGCAAACGCTTTAAGCTCTGGGTTATCAACAACTTCGTTTACAAGTATTAATCGATCTTCCTCTGTTAAACCGGGTATGTCTAATTTTTTTTGGTTCCACATATAAACTCTTACCGCATGCTCTTTAGTAAAAAAACTTTCAACGGTTTCTCCTTTTTCATTTTCGTAGGTAAATGTTTTCTTAAGGTCGCTAGGTATTATATTAAGCTTCTGCTTGAGCTTTTTATAATCTCTACCAATCTTATTACGAGCCATTTCGATACCCGTCATTGCTTTAGCATAAGGATCCAATAAATTTTTCTTATAATAAGCAAGCATTCTCTCTCCCTTTTCACCTTTAGGTAAAGTTTTATATAATAATCCAACGAAATCTTCAGCGGATGGAGGTATAAAGAAATCAAATCGCCCCTTACGTCTTCCTTCTAATCCCCCTTTAACTCTACCAAATTCATCAAAAGAAGGTATCCCTGTTTTATATTCTAAAAACTTGTTGAATTGTCTATTAAGTTTTAAAGAGTCTTTGTCATTATTATCTAAAAATTTTTCTTTAGATTTTTTAAATTCATTATCTAATTTTTCAAAAACTTCAGGTTGCTTTATTTGAGCCTCCATGTCAAACGTAGAGGGCTTACCTAATTTTTTTAAAGCTTTTTTAACTTTTGGATCATTGTATCTTTCTTCTCCGCCTACTTTAGCTAAAAGCTTATCTACAGATTCAGGAATTACATCTACCCTAAGAGTATTAAAAAATTCATCTAATTCAGTTTCTGTTATTTCTTTTTTAACATATTTACGTAGCTGATCTTTAATATCGGATATTGAAGTCACGTGTTCTAATATAGCTTTGCCGTCAAATTTATAAGCATTTCTTAACACAGAAAGTTTACGTATAGGGGTTAGCTGTCCTAAGGACATAGCTTCTATATCAGCTAGTCCTCTTTGGATATCTTCTAAATCTCTAGATGGAGTTAGTATATCTTTAACTATTTTTCTAGCTACTAAAGCATCTGCAAAAGTTATGGCTCCTATAACATTAATATCGTTATAAGCTTTATTTTTTAATTCAAGTATTGTTAAAGGCGGATTAATTTTTTCTCCGTCTAACAATATAAAACTTTTCTTACCCTTTTCTTGCAAGGTAAAACCTAAGTCTTTTAGTTTGTCTTTACCTATTCTTTTCTCTATTTCGTTAAACAGAGCTTTATTAGTAGACATTCCTAAATACTTTTGGTTTCTCATAGATCTACTAAATGCCGAAACAAATAATTCAGCAGCATCTTTTGTGGTATTGGGATCTAATTCCTCAATAGCTTTAGCAAAACTTTCTTCTTTTAATATATATTTATAGGCTTTACCCCATGATTTACCAACTAATGATTCAATTTCAGCTATAGTATCGGCATCGTCTATACCTTTTCTATATTCATAATTAAATATTCTAAGACCACTTAAGCCTAATATATCTTTAGCTTCTTTGTTTATGAATTGTATTTGTTGTGCTAAATTAGCTTTAGGATTTTTACTTACAAAATCATCTAATCGATCTTGAACTTGTCCATAAAAATCTAAATCTAACAACCTTAGTCCCTCGGTTTTTAAACTAAACATAAGATCGTTTTTCCCAGCTGCGATGTCTTTAATAGTCATAGGATCTAAATCAGCAGATGTTCTACTGAGTTCGTTAGAAATCATACGATTTATAAGTTTCATAACACCCAAAAAAGTTTGGCCTTCCGGCGTTTTACCGCTTACATTCATTAATTGTTGGACATTTCCTTCAGCATTTACAAATCCGCCTATAGCTTTTAAAATTTCATTGTAAGCCTTCTTGTCTACATCTGCTTTACGGTTACCAATACCAGTAGTTCCTCTAGTTATATTGTCATAGGTTAACTTTATTAAGTTTTTAGGTATTCCAGTAGCTTTGCCAGAGTATCTGCCTTTTGTGCCGTCTGCATAACGATAATCATCTGCAGAAAGTTTAGGTAAAAACTTAAAGAAAGTCTGGAGCATGTTCTGGTCAGCTGTACGTTCAAAAGTAACACCGTCTTCTTTTAAAAGCTTTTCAAATGCATCAGCTTCAGATAGGTCTCGTCTCTGTTCAGTTGTTTTTCCATTTTCGGTTATTTTAAACACTGCATAAGGCTTCGTAATTGCTTTTAAAGCATTTCTATAACTTTCTTTATTTAGGTTTCCTGAACGAGCTGTAAACACATTTAATGACACTCCAAACATATCAGCCATTATCTCGTCTACAAAGCTAGGTAGCTTTTTAAAATTCTCTATAGGGGAATTACCTGCATTGTCTCTCCAAAAATCAACAGCGGCTGCAACAGCTTGATTGTATCTAGCATCGCTAGCTAATAAAGAGGATATCTTAAATTTTCCTTCGGTATCCATTACAGGTTGGCCATCTATATCGATGTTTCCATTAGCATCTTCTAAGTTGACTAAAGCTTCCCCCCTTTTAGTTATACCTTGTGATTTATCAGCAATACCTAACCTAGTGGCTAAATTTCTTACACGAAGTCCTCCTCTTTGAAATATTATATCTTCAAGGTCATTTATAACCGTTTCGCCTTGTCTATTAACGGTTTTCTTTTTAAACTCGTTAATAAGCATTGTTGTTATATCTGACTGAATAGAGCTTTTATAGTCTTCTCTACTTACCACTTCTTTTGCTTCCGCAGGTATTTTATCGTAAAATAATTTAGTAAATAAAGTTGTAGCTTTACCTATAGGCGTTTTTAGCTCTTGAGCTATTCGGTTCTCTAGCTTAGTTAGTTCTGCACTTTTTTGTACTCTAGGTGGGTTTGCTTTTATTTTAGCTTTGGCTTCTGACTGCTCAGTCCTACTCATTACAGATTCGTCCGTAGGTACTTTTGCTAAAACGTCTTCCAACACTTCTTTTTCTTTAGCTCTCAATTCTTTATTAAGTCGTTGAGCTTTTTCAACTAAAGGCTCTATTTTATCTTTAACCTCAGTTTCTAAAGAGTACCTTCTAGCAGATTTGTCTTTTTTCTCTCTTACTACTTTAGGCTTATCAACTTTTGTTTCTGCAACAACTTCTTCTCCAGCTTCAGCTCTAGCTTCTGCGGCTTCTAATTCTTCTAAAGCTTTATCTACCTTAGCTTCTAAAGCAGGGTTATCAAGATCGGCGTTAAGAGCATCTAAAGCATCATCGTAAGCACGCTCTGCTTGCTCCACTGTTAGCATTAACTTTGGGGCAGGCTTAGGCTTTTGCTTTGGCTTAGAAACTTCTTTTGTAGCTCCTTCTTTTTCTTTTAGCTGAGCAATTTTTTCGGCTATTTCGTCTTCTCTAACTTGCAATTCGTTAGCATCAATTTCGCCTTCCATCATGAAGATTTCTTCTTGTTCCATAAGAAGTTTTTTCATTTCCGGAGAGGCGTTTTTCATAGACTCTCTAGTAAATGCTACTTTTTCTACGGTAGTTTTAGGAGTAATAAGTTTCCCTTTAATTCCTTTTTTTATAGTTTTCTTTTGTCCTCGTGTAAGTTTACCTTTTGAAATAGACTTGTTATAATCTTTTATAAAGTTTAATACATCTTGATCGGTATTAAACTTAGCCTCTACTCCAATAGTACTTAAGAATCTTCTTACTATATCTTTTAGCTTAGATATTGCGGTTTCTTTTACTTTAAACTCACCATCCAACATAGCTTCACTAAGAATAACTAATTGTTCTTCCGCTAATTGAGCAGACGAAATATCTCCTTTTTCAAAACTTGATTGATACTGCTCTAGTCTAGAGTTAAATTTATCTACATTTCCCAATAACTCCGAAGATAATAACAGGTCGCCAACAGAACTAGCTAAAGCTTTAAAAGCAGCTTCTTTGTCGGTAGACTTTAAAGTTTCATTTAATGCAAAATGTAGAAATTCGTGGGCTCCTGTATTAATTTTAGCATCTTCAAATATTTGATCCTTATTAAGAACTATCTGACTTTTGTTATTTTTGTCAGTATATATAAAACCATAAGCTGTAGATTCTTTAGGCTTTCCTTCAATTTCAGATCTTATTTTATTAGCGCCTTCCTGATCTACCTCGCTTATTTCTACATTAAAATCTTTTGCAACTTTTTTAAGTTTTTCAACAGCAACTTTTTCTTTAGTGCCAGCTTGCTCTCTAATAGAAATACTTTGTAATTCTATTATTTGATTGTTTAGATTGCTTACTTCTTGTTTAAGAGGTTTGCTAAGAGCATCATCGTTTATTTCTTTTATTTGTTTATTTAATTTATTTTTCTTAGCAAGGTTTTCAATAATTTTTGGTTGGTAAGTTTGTTTTATATTAGCGGCTTTAGCTTGCTTCGTAGCTAATTGTATTTCTTTAAATTCATTAGATATTGTTTCTGCTTCTTCTTGAGTTATTTCTCCTTTATTAACTTCTTTTTTAGCTTTGTTTTCTACAATACCTAAAGATCCATTAATTTCAACAAGATCTATAATACTTTGATCTAATCCAGTTTCTAAATTAAAAGCATCTTTAAGATCCTTATATTCAGATTCTTTTAGCTTTTTATTAACTTTAATAGTAGCTAATCCTTCTTTTACTCCTTGAGCAGCTGTGGCTATATTAACAGGAGATCCATATAATGCACCTCCCCCAACACCTTGAACAAAAGATTCTAAAGCATTTTCCATTGGAGGTCTTCCTTTAAGCATGTTTTGACTTACGGTTGTGGCCACCTCTTCAACGCCTTCGCCAACCATAGCTGCGGGTGCTCCAAACTTTTTAAGAGCTCCCGTATACATTTCAACAAGACCTTTTTTAAATATTTCAGTGCCTGCTTCTGCACCTTCTTTTTTTATTATGTCTTTATACACCCTGCCTAAAGACCCTTGACTAATAGCACTAAAAACACTTTCAGCTCCAGCTGAAGCTAACCCTTTTACAGTAGCTTCCAATACTCTCATTTCAGGATTATTTTCTTGAAATTCTTTTATTTCTGGTCCAGCAAACGCAATAGTACTAGCAGCAGATAACTTTCCTAGAGAGGTGTAAGCACCTCCTAACATCATTGACAAACTAATAGGAGCACTTTCAGCAAGACCGGTTCCTAATTGTTTAAAAGCATCTGAGTAATTTCCTTCTTTTAAGCTATTTACTACTCCTAGCTTTTCGTAGTTAGCTTCGTCGTAAGCTTGGTTTATTTTTTGTAATTTATTAGATTCTTTTTCGTAATACTCTAATATAGGATTTTCAATATTATAATCGTCTTTAAATTTTTCAGGGCTAGCACCTATATCTAATCCAGTAACTTCCGCTAATATATTTTGAGGAGCAGATCCAATATAATATAGTGTTTCAGGTATTGAAGCAAACATTTCTCCTAAGGTTAAACTTCCTGATTCAAGCCCAGTACCTACTCTTTCTATGTAAGCCATTTCCGCGGCCTCTCTTATTTTTCTTTTCTCTTCATCTTCTCCTATTTGGGGAGCGTCTTCTATAACTTTTAAATCATTACCTTCTAGTGGCGCTAGCGAATCCAAAGAACCATCTCCCGATGTTGATCCCGTATCTGGCGCTGGTTGTGGACCTGACACTACATCCGCACCCTTTGCAGCATCTTGACGAAAATCCGGATTAAGGATTGTATCGTCAGCGGTTATTTCGTTATTAGCTTGGTCAATATCATCACTGATCAACTGTACACTAACTCCAGGACCCAAAGCGGCTATATAAGCATTAGCTTCTTCTTGAGATCCAAAAGTTTCTTCAATTCCTTCTATTAAGTATTTAATCATTTTTTACTAAATTTAATATTTTATTTTTATTGGTTTAGTGGCCCAAAAGGCAGCTGTACTGGTCCTTCAATTGGTTTTGAGTATTGAGCAACCACTACGTCAGCTATTTCTCCTAATTCCTTTAAACGGTCTTTGCTTATAGCCCCCATCTTCTTAAGCAAGCTCATTACATTTGCTCTATTGGTTAAGTCATATCTACTGGTGTCTTCAGAAGCATTATTATCTGTTGTATTAAACTCCCTTAAAGTTATTACAGTAGGACTTAATTTTTCATATTGTAAAACGTGACTAGGATTTTTACCCTCCATGACAGGTGATAGCCCTAAAAGATCTTCTATGCTAGATGTGCTAGCTAATGTCTTTAGCTCTTCAAATCTTTTATTAGCAATAGCTTCATCAAATTGACTAGCAAATTTATAACCGCCAGCTCCGCTATCGGCACTAGAGGTTTTTTCATTTAGTTTCCTAAAGTAACCAGCAGTAGCCTCACCTTTTTTAACCTCTTCTATTTTTGTACTGTTAAAAAATATTTCATCACTACTAGCATAAACTTTCTTTTGCTTATCTTCAGGACTTAAATTACGCCAAGAAGCGGCATCAACATCAATATTAAACATGTCTAAATAATAATCCTGTAATTGTCTATTGCCTTCTGCACTATTTATTTTAGCTAAATTGTTTTCAAATAATTCTTCTCTAACTTTGTTTATTTGAGTGGTGTTTAAGGCTTGCCTTTCATAAGAAGTGCTTTGACCTAACTCATTAACATCTCCACGTGTAAGAACAGCCTCTCCATCTACGACGTTTGGTAAAAAATTACCTTTTTCATCATAAAGCATGCTGCTTTGACTATCAACCATTTCATTAACTGGATTCTTAGCCTGTATTGTTAGATTCTGCATTCTTTCAGGAAAGTTTTGAGCGTTTATTTCAAAGTACTTACCCTCTTTGTTTTTTGCCCAAGCTACCATAGTGCCATCGCCTTTATATTTTAGGCCCGCTTGATATCCAGGAGCTCCACCAAATCCATTAAATAAAGCATCAGATTCCGCAATTGAGCCATTTTTATCTTGAGTTAAGAACATAGTTTTACCGGCTTGGTCGTAATTTCTAACCATCTCAGGTAAATCTCCAGTAGCTCCAATCGCAGCCTTAGCTAATTCATTATATGTAGCTATTTTCATTTGCTCTTGAGCTAAGCGCTCAGACAATGCTGGATCCGCATTACCTCGCATTTGAGCTTTTTTAATTTCATAAATTCTTTCAAGAGCTGCATTGTTACCTAACACCATTTGCTGACGCATAGAGTTCGACATACCCTCTAAACCCTTATTGAATAGTGATGCATCTGCTGCTTGCTCGTTAGATAATTTAATCATGCTTTGATTAAACTGTTTTCTTTCTAACTCTCTTTTTTCTCGTTCTCTTTTTTGTTCAGCACCGAATTTAGCTACCCCTTGTGCTATAGCCCCTGTAGCTTGTGCTAAAGCCTGAGGTATTATTTCGCCAGATCGGTCTTGTATTATTTGTGGATTTCTATAACTCATTTTATATTTTTTTAAGGGTTTAAACCTGTTCCTGCGGAACCACTCATGCTACTAAATTGTCCTGGTGTGTAAGTAGAAGTTGATGGTGTCGAATTACCTCCGCCAAATCCCCCAGCGCCAATTACAGCACCAGCCATACTACCTACGCCACTTATTATAGCTCCCGTATTAGCAGCTTGCGCTGCATTAGCATTAGCTATATTAGCTTGTGACTGAGTAAGTCCTGCAGCCATTCTGTCAAGAGTAGCTTGATCTCTTTGTTCTTGGGATTGAAATTCGAAAGCCCTACCTTGAGCTTGAGCCTGTTGCTCTCTACTTCCTTCTGATATCTGTACACTTTGTATTCTTGCTTTTTCAGCCATTTGCTTAGCTTGAAGATCCGCTTCACCTTGAGCAGCAAGCTTTTCATTTTGTGCTTCTTGTTGTTCTATATTAGCAGATACTTCTTTTTTGCTTCTTGCAGCAGCATTAGCTAAAGCAGTAGCACCACCGGCGCTTGCTCCAGTAGCTTGTAATGTATCTAATGTTGCAGCTAAAGCTAGATCAGTTTGCTCCATTTGTATTTCAGCTGCGCTAGTAGCAACACCTAAATTTGCGTAAGGATTAGACATTTCGCTGCTGAGATCGGTAGCTAAACCAGCTAAAGACCTAACATCGGAGTAAGGATTAATAACATCCTGTCTATTTTGTTCGAATGCATTTATTTTACGCTCAAGCCTTTTCTTTTCGGCTGCCGCAGCTCTAGCTTGTTTCTTAGCTTTTTTATTGCCAATAATACCGCCGACTATACTGGTTACCGCTCCTATACCCGCGGCTACAATCATTCCTGACATAACTTTTCTTTTTTATTATATTCGTCCATTGTAAAGGAAAAGAAATTATTCTCCACCTCTTCTATATTTCTTGTGTCTGTAGGATTAGCTATTATATTTATCCAAACGCAATCCTCTACACACTTTATTAATCTTTTAGTTCCTTTCAAAGAATATGACCAACAAGGAGCCACGTGTTCTACAGTTTCATTATCTGCTTGCACTATAACTTTACCGGATAATAAAAACCAAAAATGATTTGTATGGTGCAAAGCGCTTATAACCATAGTATCAGCTTTCATTTTCATTTGACGCATATATAATCCGTCGGTAAAATTATTTGTTATAGGAAACTCTTCGTTGTTAACTAAAGTTTTTCCATCTCCGTAAACTTCGTCGTCGTTGCTTTTAATAAGCATGTTCTGCAATTCTTCTAGTTGTTTTATAAAGTTGATTGATAATTCATTGTTCATTTAATTTAATTTAAGATGATTGCACAAACCCTGTGCTTACTGCAAATAATTCTTTTTTAGCCGCTCCTGCATTATTTATTTCCATTTTTACTTCGCCGAAGAATCCTTTTAAGCCGGAAGATGAAGCACCCCATACAACTTCCCCATTTTGAGATGGGGTACTATTGACTAGATCAGCGTAGTACTTGTCTTCTTTT
>Ga0208643_1001109_pt1 | contig 15811 bp, 17 predicted proteins | sample VirMetDEL_Nov_12_FD_184516 | JGI IMG/M metagenome (GOLD analysis project Ga0208643, IMG submission 184516) | Aqueous microbial communities from the Delaware River and Bay under freshwater to marine salinity gradient to study organic matter... | ecosystem: Environmental > Aquatic > Marine >... | reverse complement strand
ATATATCATACCCTTCTTATATTAACGTCGTTTTTTTAAGCCTCTTATGAGCTACCAGGGGTGTACAGCAGTCTTCGTAAGCGAAAAAAGAGCGGTTTAAGCAGGAACCGAGGCCGCCCAGCAATCAACAGGTAAACCGGTCATAATACTCAAGTAGAACACGAAGTATAGTTCCTTGGGTAAACTGTAGTATTGACGGCCAAATCGGCGAAAGACCCTACTCGCGAAAGTGCAGTATATGCTACCTTCTTTTCGAGTCTATCTAACTCGTGGAGTGTCATTAATGATTTTATTGTTTTTCCCTGTGTAGAATGAATTGTAGAATAATTTGGCAGCTGTTCTCCCGTCTTGTGTCGCCAGCAAAGATTGATACCCAACGATTCTATAGTCTTTACTACTGATGGGTGCTGCATCACATAAGAATAAACGTCTTTACTCTCTATCACAGCTAATAAGAAATTATAGTATTCCTCCGTAAATCGACACTTAGAATGCCAGTCTACTAATGTCAGCCAATTGTACGAAACGAGTCTATTAAAGAACTCAAAGTTAGTATTATCAGTTCCATCGACGGATTCGCATTGGTTGACGTCTCCAATAAATATAAACTGGATTCCTGTCTTCTTTATCAATTCGAGTATATGCAGGACCTCGATTGGTAATAATGTTATTTCGTCTACTACAATGTATGCGACTCCGGTTAATTTCTTGAGTATCATATCGATGCCATCTGATTTCAAAATCCACTGATGTATATGCCCGTCCTCCCAAGCGAACCCGTTTTCCTTTGCTGACCCGAACGAGAGAGCCGTATGTCCGAGGGACCGGATATATGGCAGGATAGAATTCTTCACCAGATACGATTTACCCAATCCTCCAACTCCTGCTATCATCATTGACTCGCGACGGTTGATGACTGTAGCCCATTCCTTAGGATGTATGACCTGACGCTCTCGAATAAGATACGATGAAGCATCAAATGTTATTGGAAGTCGCGTGTGTGTGAATTGGTATAAACTCTCATCCGTTGTAACTGCTAGCCCGGTTACTTCTTGAATTTGAGTGACCTCATCCGCCGTCAACGTAGACGAGAATACGATATTATCGCATATGATTTTATGGATAGCAATGTTAGGTTTTAAGGCTTTGGCTGCTATCCAGAGCTTAATTACTTGGAGTCTGCATAAGTCGATTATCGACAAGTTCAAGAAGATGTTATTCTTTGGCCTTAGGTATCGCCGGGTGATAACCGCGGTATCGCCTCGGCGTGAATAGATTAACCCATACTTCAGTGATAAGGCATAATGCTCCTTATCCGATGAGGTTTCGATTGTCGTGTAGTTATAAGACCAAATCGATGCCAGTGAACCGATATATATATTTAGTCCGAGTTTCAACTGTTTTTCCGTTGGGTAGTCCTGTGAAAGAACATCATCTAATTCCATCAAACGAGCTCTATCCGCTATATTAATACCGTGGGTAAAACTTGTACCTTCGATTGAATAAAGTACTTTAATCTTAAATATGTCTCTCAATTCAATCACTAACTTACCAAGCATGCCGACAATATTAGAGGAGAAGAATGGTTCTGCAGCCGTATCCTGTAAGTGAACGATATAAAATTTATGACCACTTATAGGGGCATTAGTATACGGAACCGTATACTCGGCTCCTGTGCTCGAGCAGAATACGTTCTCTGGATTCCTAACGATTTTCGAATACGCCGAGTTCAAATCTAACCCGGTGCCCATATGCACGGAAGGATTAAAGTAATGAGGCGCCCGTACTCCAGCCCCATCATAGAAATCGATTGCCAGCTGATTGTAGTTCGCTTTGTAGCTAAATATGGATTCAAAGAACTTCCATAGTTTCGATTCAGTTTCTAACTTATACCGAAGCCCCGATACGACGAATGAAGAGTTATCTTCATATATGATGTGCGTTGCTCGCAGAGAGATTAGCTTGTTATAATAATCCATATCCTTTAGCATGACCGTCGCTTGAATCTTCATATTCCATTTCTTGACCACGTGCATGTGCTCCTCAGCAATAATAATCTTGTAGTTCTTCTTGTAAAGCTTAACATCCTGCTCCTGTAAGCAAACCTTCTCCATCGTATAAACTGATATTCCAATTCCTAGAGGGTTTAATATTGAAGTCAGCTGGTGGAACGTGGGCTTATTCGAGAACTCTAATAGAGAAGCTAATATGGTCTTAACTTTCTTTACTCCTAGCTTCTTGCCCTGGGTAGCAAAGAACGAAGGCACGCATGCGGAGTATTCTTCTAGGATTGGGTAGTCGATGCATTCGATATGTCCAATCTTCCTAAATTGTGTTGCAAGCAAATCGATGCCATCAAAGATATTATTATACGTCGTCCCTCCGTATGTAATTTCTTCATTCGTCACAGGATTGATTACCACGTTATTCTCGACCTCTTGAAAATACAACTGCAATAATGTGAATAGGTGGAATAAGTGAGAGCCAGTTCCTGACGCGCGTAAGTAAGATAGTGCTTTATGATTCGCCACAGCCAATCTATGCAAGGCAATGTTATTAGGTTCTAGTAGCATATGAGCCAATAATAAAGCTTCAGCTCCATTCCTAACATTAATTGTCCACTGCTGCTCTTTGCGGTTCACGCTGTTCTTAACTTCGATGCTACCATTTACTCCGGTCTCATACGGGATTGGATGCTGGGCGAGTATATCTCGAACCCGTGCGATGAATTTTACGTCGGTCTCGTCCGTACCCGTGGGCGACCACACATTGAAGAACACTGTTTGCGAGGTAGCCATGCCGTTCGTTGCTGTTATATATACGGGATATATTCCTCCAATCAAAAAAGAAATAATTCTATCAGTCTATTCAATGGGCGCCATAGCCAGAATATGTTTTTTCGTCTTATAGTGGGCTTCGCGGTTTCTCCATATTATGTTAGCCCCGCATTCACATATTTTCTTTGCATTGTAGCTGTCTTTGATAGTAATCATGTACTCCTTGCGAGCATCGTCTGCCTCGACGAGCTTGAGCCATCGGGTGTACTCTTCAGGTGTGAGTGTGTGTGCCATTGTTTGTTATAATAGACACATTTATTTTTCTTATTAGAAATTATTCTGTTATAGATATATCACTACATTGACACGATGGCTCTCTTCACACTAGCAGTCGACAAGACATTAGAACCATATGGATTAACTTCCAATGATCTCAGGAGCTTTAAATATGATGGCGGTGACCATGATACGCACCTGAATCGATGGATTAAACTTTATGGAAACAAACCATTACCAGCTCATGTAGATCGCTGTCTCTGCAACCATAGAATAAAAAATAACTGCTATATTATCAAGGATGATTTAAGGTTGGTGATTGGCAACTGCTGCATCAAAGTTTTCGATATCGATAAAAGACGTCGATGCGATGTATGCGAAGAGCCGCATAAAAATACCAAAGACAACTACTGTAATCAGTGCAGGGTCGATATACGTAGGTATAAAAAAGAAATTCTAGGAGTTAGATTAGTTCAAGGAAAGTATGCCGGAGAGCGCTTTGTCGATATCCTTAAGACTGACCCTGATGCGATTGGCTTAGATAATCCAAAAAGAATATGGTTCGAATCTAAGAAACACATCGCAGACGAAATCGATAGAGCAGAAAAAAGGCAAGCTCTCGAAGAAGCCGCGATAAAAGCCGCAGCCGAACAAAGACTGGCAACCCCAGTTCATCAAGAGTTTACGATGGAAAAGATGCTTACTGAGTTGAACGCGCTTCATCAATAGCTTTGATCTCACGCTCGAGTTCCTCCTTCATTTTTTTGTGGACTAGCTTTTCGACTGCATCCAAGTGCTTCTGCGTTAGGCGGTGTTTATTATAACCTCTCCAGACAATGAGTGCGCCACACTCAGGACACTCCTTCTTTTCATTAAGCTTTGAGTCATGCTTTCGGTTATAATCCTTCATACGAGATAGTTGCTCCTTCCGCTTCCTAGATAAGGAAATGAGTTCATAGAACTGCTCCTCGTCTATGGTGATGGTTTTCTTTCCGACTAATACTTGATTTGACATTGTTGATATTATATATACATTATATATTCCTACAATGGCAGAAGTAATTGACCTCTCGGCTGAGACCGAGTTCGACAAGAAACAGAAAACGATCGATGCTATGCGTGAAGCGATCTCAGAACGCAGTTGCCCTGTGAACAAAGACCAATACGATCTGCATATGATGCTTTACTCGCACTGGCTAGACAACCGAGTCTATTTCGAATCACGAAAGCTGAACGACATCAACTATGATAAGTTGTTCTTCTACCTCGCCAGTCTCATCTACTACAGCTGCGGCAACTGTGAGAAATGCAAATTCGGAGCAATCCAAGACATCATTAAGTACAACCACGCCGTCACGGAATTCCATCGCCTGAACCTGAAGATAAAAAAAGATGAGCTAAAGGCTAACAGACTTTCACTTAAATGAATCCGATGACGAAGTTGATACCATCCTTAGTTTTTTTTGTTATGAAGCGTGAGAATTTCTTCGGGTCGACTAATCTGTAACGTAATTCGTTGGGAGTAATATGGACTTTCTTAATCGGTTTCTGATCGTGAGTCTTGAGCCAGTTTCTAGCTGTAGTGGTTGTCCACTTGTTTTTATCGAAGTAGATCGTATGAATTTCTGAAGGCATTATGAAATCGATCGCAATTGGCGACAGACCTTTGACTCTTGGTGCTTGCTTTGATACGAGGGTTTGACTAAACGTCCGCAGCCGAGTGAGCAGTATATCTTATCTGCAGGTCTTTCGGGGCGGTCCTTGGAAATACCATAACCCTTCTGAGAGAGTTTGTTTAAGACTTCTTCTCCGAGTTTGCGTTCTTCTTCGGTGGGCTTCTTGAGAGTGCCATCGGCGTTCTTGTCGAGAAATGACAACGGATCGGTTGTCCCAGCTAAGTCAGACAAGTGCTTAGCCAAGATAGGGCCGAGTGACCCTTGAACATTCAGAGGCTCAACGGCCTCAACAGGGTCTTTGAGTAATCGCTTGCCGACTTCGACGAATCGTTCGTCAGCAGCTAATACAGCCTTCTTGGGGTCAGGAAATAATGGTGCCAACATATAACGGATATCGTGGACCAAGCCTTCCAAATCCATTTTAGTGACATAGTGTTCGGGCTTTATCATTTCATCGAGAGAGCCGTGTTTTGCGATTCCTTCTTTTATGTCGTCAATGAGGTGAGTGCCAGGCCCTGCGAACTTAGTACGATAGAAATAGCCATCACGTTTTACTACGGCGTGGTTCTCCCCCGATTTTGGCTTGTAGTCCCAGTCCGGGTTCTTGGGTGCTCGTGTTGCGATTTTTCCAGTCAGCTCTCTCGAGGTCTGAACGACGTTTGCGGTCTTCGTCGCCAAGTCGAGTGCTTTCGAGAATAGTCCTCGGCCCACCTTCACTTTGGCAGCTGCAGCGTCGGAGAGCATGTTCATCAGGGACGCGGCATTCTGCTCCGGTAAGCCGTACAGCTTCATTAGCTGCTGCTTCGATACTTGAACCGTTTTGCTCATTGTGGAGATTCGAGTTATCAACTGGTATATTAAGGATGGTATTTTTTGATTTTCTGCCAATTAACTCTTCAACATATTCAGCCTCGGTGATAGTGCTAATTGACCTGGTGTTAATATTCGGAGAATTATGATTCGAGTTGTCAATGTGTGCGTCTATACAGCACTTAGATTTAAAGCTGCACGAAGATTTAGTAAAAATGGCACACGGGATTTTCTCCTTGAGACTGCCTAAGCAGGTTCCCATGGTTATACTACGAGCACAAAAAAAGTTTACTGCATAGTAGCCGGTATCTTAGATTCTGGATACACCATCGGATAAAGTCGAATTGGCAGAATAGTATGTGCGGTCACCACGGCCACGCTTGCCTTGACCGATGAGTCTGGCGCCCATGGCGAGTTCAGGATGGCCAGTAGCCTCGGCTATGGCGGAAGGCGTAATGCCTACGGATTTACCGAGGTCGAGCAACTTCTTCACGGCCTTAGGTCCTTCGCGGACTGCGAAAGAGGCGGCTTTCTTGATTCCTCTCCAAGCATCGCCGAAGATTCCTTTACCGTCCATTTGGTGAGCTGGAATACTCATCTTGTCACCGCATTTGCAGTCGTATCCCATTCCTTTCATTATTGCGGCACCTCGGGCTTTCAGGGCACCGTCTAAGGCCAATACATCCTTTGGTTTCAGTCCTTGGGACGAAGCGTTGAGCTCGAGGGCTTTGAAGGCAGCGCCTCCTTTGAGTTTCTTAGCTGGCATGTTGAGTGTTGGTTAATGTCGTCCTATAATAGTTGAATATTAAAGTTGCGACGAAATTGAAATCCAGGTTTGCGTTGGATGTACATAAAGTCATGCGGGCCCTTGATTGCCTTTTCGTAGATTTCGTTCAGGTGGGATTTGTTTCCGATGTCTTCTTTAAACACGAGGCCACACTTTTCTGCGAGTTCGTTTATACGTTTCTCGGGTTGATTTTTGAATACTAATACATTGTCGATATTCTCCCAACTGGCGGGTAGCAAGTTCGTCACCGTGTGTGCAGCGATCAATATCTTTGTTTTGTAATGCCTATTTCGGGTCAAGAAGTCGGTCAGCACTGGGTTGCGCAGAGACGAGGCGAGATCGTCGAAGACCATGATACACTCAGGCGAAACGAATTTGTCCCTGTATTTGCGAACTGGCTTTTCGGTCACGGCCTCGGGCTCGCAACTAAAACAATCATAAATATTTTCTGGAGTCTGTGCATCTGGCAGTTGTGCATTCGGTAGACCTGAATCAACTCCAACGCTATTCTTGAACTCCGTGATGGCATTGAACCCATCCTGTTCGAAGTGTTCTTGAGCGAAGACAGGGCAGCCTTTCTTTTCGAGCATCTTGATAATCGCATCATACGACTTATCTTGGTGCAGCGTTGGAGTGAATATTAGGACCTTCGTCGCCGGTGAAGCTGATTCCTTTAAAACATTATATATGACGGTCGTCTTACCCGAGTTCTTACCCGCAAGCATACAGATATTCCCGTACGGGTGAGCGAACATGTCACCTCCACGGACAGGCTTGTCGAACTTCTCGCCGCAGCCCTTAATCGGCTGGACCTTAACATTATTAATACTCCTCTCACAAAGTCTCGGCTTCGCCTCGAGCTTTGTTCGCTCCGTAGTTGACATTTTTATAAGTATATAGTCAAACACAAAAAAAGGATGTAGAATAATAAGTGTTTACGATACTTTATTTTTTAAGGTTTATTTGCAGGTAGCTGCGTAACGAGCTAAGCTCGGAGGGCCGAAGGCCCGTAGACTTAGTGAGTGTAGCTCTAGAAATAGGTTAATTTACCATTTGAGGATACTTCAAGAGTAGCCTGAGTTACGACCCATAAGTGGCAGTATTGTGACAATGATGGTGTCACTGCCGAGATTTGGTAGGTCAAGTCGCGAGGCAACAAGTCCTTACCGTCGCGGAAGTTGTAGAATGAGTCTTTCCATTCGCAGGTCTTATCGGACACGAAACTGTTGAAGAAACAACGATTGTAGTTGAAGACTCTTCCAGAAGAGATTGCAGAATCTGCGATTTGTTCTTTGATTTGGTTATAGTCATCCAAATCTGCACAGACCAAGTTGCTGTCTTGAAGAGTCTTACCATCCAAACGAGTCTGGAAGGAAGTGATCTTGGCGCCAATAGCTTTGGTTGACGCAGTCAAGTTGCTAATGTTATAATTGGCAATATCGGCAGTTGAGGAAGATTGAACTGCGGAGAAGATTGCTAACAAGCTGTGACCGAATCCAGATGTGCATTTGTATGAAACATTGAATGCTGTACCGGACGTATCTTCGCGGATGTGTTGGAGACGAGGCACCAAATACTTCAAGCCGACTGAACGGACCTTAGCTTCGATGGATTCACGCAATTGATCGTTGGCTTCAGAAGGAACCATGACATGCAAATCTGCGACATCATAACCTACTAGGGCATCATTACCAGTGAATGCAGTGACGGATGTGGAGATAAATCCGACTTTGTCATAAGAGTTCCACATGATTTCCATGCGGTGTTCGGCAGGCGTGGAGAACAATCGTGGAAGTGCAGCAGCGGTCAAAGGAACGAGCATTTTCATTGGAATATCGATGGAGATATTGCTGACGGTTGTATCAGCTCCTTGGGCAACTGAGGCAGGCTCGTTGATTTCGTCGTTAACTTCATAAGCAGCACCTGTAGCATCTACACGTGAACCGATTGGTTTATATTGTGTAGCGGCGGTATTGGCAGCTGGGGCTGCTGGAGTGACACGCGCAGGAAAGCACAAAGAACCGGAATCAGCAACGGATGCAGCAGGATTAGAGCCAAGATTGGAATCCATTCTCAAGAAGTCTTCGTTACGAATTAGGAGAGGATTAACGGCACGAGTCCACATTGAGCAGTCATCGAGGTTATCAGTCAAATCGTCACCACCAGCGGTAGACTTGATTGAAATCTTTTGGATGAAATTAGAACCGTTAACGAACCAATGGTTGACATTCACAGTGGCTCCAGGGTCAGTGATTGTGATCTTTGCTCTGACACGCATTTGGTCCATGTAGTAAGATCCAGCCATAATTGGCAAAGACGATCGAACTAGGCCGAGAGTTGCTGAGAAATCCGCAGAGGTATCGGGGTCTGCGCGCAACCATCGGACGGATGGCGCAACGCGTCGCTTGGGTTCCTGCTTTACGCGGGATGAGTATTCAACGCCAGTAGCTTCCATGATTGTAAGAGGGACGGTATAAGATAACGTTATAATAGGCCGTAGAAACAAAATAATAAAAAAATTAACGAACTTATTTCGCTTTTTTAATTAATGCAAAGCTCGTCTACGCGAGTCTCGGCTGCGCCTCGAGCTCGCTACGACTCGCAGTTATCGAATTATTTACTGCGTAGTGAGCTAAGCTCGTTATCCTGCGCTGAGCCGCAGGCTCTGCGCATTCAAATAAGACTTAGTGAACGGAGCGCTATTCCCAAAACAAGAGTTTGAATCTGACGTCGTCTCCGAGTTCTAGACGCTTACCTTGATCGTCGAAGAGCTCGAACCTTGCAGAGGAGACGTTGTTGTTGCTGACATCACAGGTGTAGTTGATCGGGTTCGCAGGTGCATATGAGATCATGCTGTTGGTCGCATAGTTGTCGGGATAGAAACATGCGATTTCGTTGACGTCATAGTTTTGGGCAACCGAACTGGCTAGCGTAATCGTAGCAGTGCGTTCGAGGTCGACGACGTCGTTTCCATCGAGGACACCCGCTGAAGAACTCATGTAGGATGGAGTAGGATTGTCGAACCCAATGACACGCAAGAGGTAAGGATTCATTGCATTAGTCGTGGTTACATCGAATTGCTCAGACGCTGAACCTGAATAAATAACAATATTAGAAAGGAGGTCGTCATACGTGACCACGTATAATAACGAATTACCGCCGATAACACTAGCGGCTCTTAAGGCTCTCTGGATTTCGACAATGAGTGTATTAATCGAATAATTACCTATATCGATTGTTGCCGTGATAGCGAGTCCTCCTGTCGTTTCTGTAACGATGAGCGTGCGGTCGTCTGACGATGAGAACAAATAATAGCTCTTGGGCACTTGCGCCTCGAGCACGGTCATCTTCGTGAATTTATTTCCTTTAGGCAGATTCAGCTTGGCCACAAAGTTGTAGGGCTCGCCGCTCAAGCGGGACGCCGATGAAACACAAATTACTTTCTGTCTCGACATTATTGCTGCTTGTATATATAACGAACTACAATGTCTTCCTCCGAAAATATCTCAAGCAGCGCCAAATTGCTGACGTCGCTAAATGCGTTAGCGGTCGATAATAGCATCAGCAAGGACTTATATAATAATCAAATCATCGGAGAATTGGATGCGGTTTTTTCAGATAGCTTTAACTACAACATTAATAGTAGAAAATACACAACTGTCGGAGCCACCGCTGTAGCGACATCACAGGCTTACGTTTCTTCTACGGCAGCCCCTGCGACAACTGGAAGCATAGTAACAAAACAAAAATTGATATTTGAACCTGGATTAACTGCTATCGCAAGATTCGTCGGAAGATTTGGAACGCCTATTTTAGGAACATCGAGGCAATTTATGGGTCTCGGTATTTCTGGATTATCCGAGGCGATAGGCTTCGGGTATGAAGAGGATATATTTGGTATCTTTACTGTGTATGAAGCAACTACAGATTTTACGCCTTATTATAGATTTTCAGATTCTAAGGCTATGCCTAATCTACAATTCTTAAATTGCTTTCATATTGAATTTACATCAGGACACGCGAGTTTTTATATTAATCGTGTTCTGGTGCATCACATAAATAAAAAAGGAACTTCGTTCACTGGTATCTTATCTATCTTTAATTTACCCTTTCAAATTTATGTTAATAATGGTCTCCTCGCTTCAGATTTAAAAGTTCATTGTTCAGAATATTCAACATTTGTATCCGGGCATTCTAAAGTTAAAGGAGTGTTTAATTCTATTTATAATTCAACCACAACAACAACGACATCAAAAAATATAATCAATGTTAGAGTAGTATCAACATACGCTACAAAATCAAACCATCGTCAGGTATTCCCTAAAATCATTTCAATCGCAGGAATTGGAGCATCTAACAAATTTATAATATTTAGGTTAATAAAGAATCCTACACTGGTTGGAGCCGTTTATGTATCTGTTGATACGACTGCTAAATGTATTACTGAGATTGATACCGCTGGAGTTTTTACAGTTGGAACGGGTCAGGTTGTATTTACGACATTAATTTTCTCAGGAGCAAGTCAAGAAATAGACATATCAAAATTGGATATCATACTTGAAGCGGGTGAGATTTTAATGGCTACATCTTCTACATCTCTAGGGACTGGAGACTCAGGCGTTGCCTTAACGTGGTTAGAAAATATATAGACGAGTTTTATACCCAAGGTAACATTTTTTTGCTGCCCACGACTCCTTGTACCGATGAAGCAACAGTCGATATTGGCGTCCATGATATTCCATTAACAGAATACGCACACGTATTTGTTCCTGTTCCTTGGAGAACAAAACAATAACCATTCCATACCACACTATGAGGAACCGATACGGTTAATCCGGTCCCTGTCGTCCATGTAGCTCCAACATCATCAGAATAAGCATAAAATAAACCACCTTGTCCAACTCCAACCCATCTTTGTAAATCTGGATTATAACATAAACTTCGGCATTCAGTTATGAAATCTGTTTTACCTCTTGATGTCAAGCCCGCTATAGGATTGCTCGTGGTTACAATTGTGTCTGTTCCAGTTGAATCCCCACCCATCATCCAAACAGTATTTCCATAAGAGACACAATTAAAACTTGTTGATTTAGTATAAGAGCCAGGAACTTCCGTCCAAGTTGTTCCATCAGCAGAGTAAAGCATAGATTTAGAACCTGTCCCACAAGCAACGAATAAACCGCCTGATCCGGAAGCTTTACCATTATGTGCTACACCAAACCCAGCACCTCCAAATGGAGAACCACCACGAGCAGTAAAAGCCGTATAACTTCCTTGGGTAGTAGAGCTATATATTTCTTCGTTTCCAAAACCAACCAAAACATAAACACCCTCTGGAGAACAAGCAATACCAAAACATGCACCGGCCGCTCCGAATAAAGTAGTTCCTACACCTGTCCAACTTTTACCATCTAATGAATACCCGTAATTATTTGTTCCATTACCACCCATTAAATAAACTATTGAATCGTCTATATCAGTATAACAGAAAGCATATGCAAACCCTGAGAATATTGAAGCAGATGCAGTATAATTTCCATTTGTTCCAATATTCGACCAATAAAGATTTGTTCCAGATCCAACTACTGTAAAAGAAGGATATAATGGATTTCCATCAATCATACTCAACCAATTATTACCATCAGAGAATAATGGTAGTGTAGTCGGATTACCTCCAATTGTATCATTAACAGTAGCCATTCCGTTCATATGATTAGATGCTGGTGGGATTAAAGAAAGTGTCCAAGGTTTTAGTTGAAACAACTTCCAAGGATTAGATATAGTTCCTAATTCAACTAATGCCGTAGATTTTGGAACCATTTGGGTAGTTGAAGCATTACCCATCATAATCTGATTATCTTCTGTTGCGATCGAATCATTTCCGATTGCTGTTCTATTATCAGAAAAGGCATTATCTGTATCCGCTCTAGTTCCTAAGAATAAATTACCTACAGTTGATGTAGTTAAAGTATAACCGGCCGATCTACCTAAAGCACACGAATCCGTAGCGGCTCCAAGTTGTCCTAGAGCTTGTGCCCCTACACCTGTAATATTTGCTCCAGATGTATTAACGGCAACAACAGAACCCACTAAAGTAGAATAAGTTCCTAAATTAAAAGGGGATGATTGATGTCCTAATGCCGTGCAAAAATTAGCGGTTGGATTTCTATTTGTTCCTATAAAAACAGAAAATGAGGCCGTGCCAGTTGATGCCCTAATGCCGGAATCTTTTAAAACTGTTCCATCTGTTGCGTTCCATGTAGAGATATTATCTACTGTTGAGCTTACTGGGCCTGTGATTCCAGAAGCTCCGGCTGGTATACCGGAGTCGACGATGACCTTACCGGTCGTGCCATCGAACATGGCGTAGTTGTTTGCCACGACGGTGGCTTGATTGTTTCTGACATTGCCTAAGCCTGATCTGCCCTCGAGGGCGATGTATGAATTGTTAGGAATCATTGTTGCGTTATAATAAGCAAATAAAAAAAGGGCTAGGATAATTGGGTTAAACTTGTTCTTGCTCTAGAGCGATTAAATTCAAGTCTTGCTCTGTTCTCTTGAGCTTCGCCTGCTCATCTTCGATCTGCTGGATTCTGAGAGCAGAATAGTAGTTGAACTGATAAAAGAAGATATCGAAGTTGTAGTCGTTTAACAGCGTCAGTATCTGACCCTGGTCGTCGAAGAGTGTGAACCTGAAGCTGCCTCCATTCTGGGACGTAAGAACCCTAGACTGGTCTTGGATGTCCTTTAGTTCATAGACAATCATTTCTCCGTCGGCTGCGTTCTCGACAGGAATCCTGACAAAGATATTACCGTCCTTATCGTTTGCACCATCATTCGTAGCTATGTCGCTTGCCAAGGAGATGAACTGCGTTCTCTGGAAGTTGACGGACTTTACTGAGGTGAGGGTCCAGATACTACTACCCTGATAAGTGAATGCATATGCGCTATTATCAGCGAAGCCCATGATATTACTAAGACGACTGCTAAAGGTGATGCTAACTGAACCGGTTGTTCCATAGCAGGTAATTGTTAATTTCTTCGTTAATTCGATGAAAGTAACCTCGTACCCTAGGTTATTTGGCGAGGCTGCTTCTAGGAGGCCCTTCAATATTCCCGGGAAGTTGACTGAGTTGTAATACCCGTCTGGGACTGTGACGGTAACAAAAACTCCGATTTCACCTAGAATTAGCGTATTATTAGTGGACGATATCGTATAGTATGTTTTCGGGAGCATAAGCCTCGTGAGAGCGCACATGTCATAGCTGTGGCCATTGATCAGCTGGATAGAATAGCCGAAGTCAGATATTTCACCGAAGTTCCTCTTCTTACTGAAGACCGTGAAGTTTGGGCTTTCTTTGTAGAGTGCCATTATGCCTATATAGTACTAGATATAATTAAAGACGCGCTTAAATTGCTTCATCTTGTTTTCTGACATTTCCGCGTTTGACTTGATGATTGGCTCGTCGAAGCCAGTGGCATCTTTGAAGTTGATTCCATTCAAACGCTGGATCAGGAACCAGGAAGATATGAAGCCACAGTTACCACTGCTGATATCTTGATTCGGGACCTTGTTGATCTTTAACTTTAGCAAATATGGGAAGTCTCGCGTGAAGTGCTGCATCTGTTGTAGCCAGGAATTCGATGGGTCTCTGCCGAAGGGATCGAAGTAGTCGATTTCTTTTTCGTTGATCGGGTCGACGTACACAGATACCCAGTGGCTGCCAGGCTCGTCAGTCTTGTCGAGATTCATGACATACCCGAACGGTTTGCCTTTGTACTTGTCGTGCAAGCCCATGACTTTATCGGAAGCAATGCAGCCGAGGTAGCGGTCGTCGCCGCGGAACATTTTGTCTATCTGTTCGTTCCAGAGGCCCTCGTCTTCGTTGAATTTGGTTAGACCTTTTCCAGTTACTGGGCCGATTGGTGTCATTACCGTAGTCGAACTCTTTGATTTTCTCCTAGAGTCATAGGCTTGAAGAAAGTCTCCTAAAGGGTCTTCCTCTTCATCTTTTTTCATTTCGTGTTCTACTTCAAGGATTGCAGCCATCGACGTCATATCTTCTTCTACTTCAGTTAATTTTTCCTTTTCCTTTTTAATGGCCTTATCAGCTTTGTCCTTAGCTACATTAGCATCTACGACAGCCTTAACGACGGGATCAATTCCAGTTTTTATTGTAGGCTTGATCTTTGCAAGATTCTTCGTGAATAGATTGATATAATCCACTACTGTATCATTTGAAGATTCTTTGGCCTTCTTAAGTTTAGTCAGATAAATATTCTGGATCTTACGTTTTTCGTCATTGGTATTGATTGTAGATAAAAGAGCCTCATCTTGCTTCTTAAGCTTTGGGATAGTTTTCTTTGCCTTGACCTGGATCTTGAGAACCTCGCAGTCCCCAGACTTAGGGTTCTTCCGTGCGATATACTTGAATGGCATGGTTACTTATCACAGCTGCACAAAAAATGGTTGGGTTTAATCCCTCTCTAGAAAATATCGTAGATGGACTTCTTAACTGGCGCTGGAATATCAATTGGCTTGGTCTTCTTCGGCTTTGGAGCAGCTTTCTTCTTTTTGACTGGCTCGGGTTCTTCCTCTTCCTCGGATTCAGACTCGGACTCTGGCTCGGGCTTCTTCTTCGGCTTTTTCTTCTTCAGGGAGACCTTTTTGATTTCTTCCTCCAACTCTTCTACGTCGTCTTCTTCGACTTCAACCTCTATATACTCATTCTCATCCTCTGGTTCCTCAGGCTCCTCTTCGGGTTCGGGCAACGTAACATCATCGTCGGTATATTCACGTGTTTTAGCGGCTTTCTTACCCAATGCGACGAAGTCTAGAAATGCGTCTCTGGCCTTACTCATATTGGCTTTAGAGGTCGTAGAACGTTTATCGGGCAGGCCCTTCTTGGTCAATCGTGGTGGCATAGCTGTATTATTAATATTGCCAATAAAAAAAGTGGATTAAATTAAATAAAGAGGCTCGTGGGCGTTAATCATTTTAGCTCCTAGGATCGAGCAGGCCGAGTTTCTTCCGCTCGTCGAGAATACGGTCTACGACGAGAGAATCGTCCAATGGCTCACTCAGGTTGTCCTCAGCGATCATAACATCCTTGTCAGGATATGACTTGTGTTCATGAGTTACTAGTTCAATAGTATAGCGCCCATACTCCTTTTCATATGGATAATCAGCTTTTTTTATCATACTTTGTTGCACCTGTGCTTCGTATTCACTTAGACATACCATTGAATCCTTGAATGAAATTTTTGATCCCTTGACATATAAGAATTTACAATCATAGTATTTTTCCTTATTGAGGTTGAGAGCTTTAATTAAGACCTCTAGTTCAGCTTTTTTACGTATATATGACATTATTGGCATACCATGCGAAGACATTGTTATACTAGTTGCTGATATTATTTCAATTAGTAATTATATATTACTATTAACACATACACGTCAATACTACAGTTTACCCAAGGAACTA
>Ga0208643_1001098_pt1 | contig 15917 bp, 15 predicted proteins | sample VirMetDEL_Nov_12_FD_184516 | JGI IMG/M metagenome (GOLD analysis project Ga0208643, IMG submission 184516) | Aqueous microbial communities from the Delaware River and Bay under freshwater to marine salinity gradient to study organic matter... | ecosystem: Environmental > Aquatic > Marine >... | reverse complement strand
AATCAATAGCGGTTACAAAAGCATCGCCATAATAATATTTATCTTGTCCAGCAACAGTTCCTTCGACATAGAAGTTACAAGTCACGGTTACACCGCCACCTGTACACGCTGCTAATAGTTCTGATGTTGCCGTATCTGCATCGTCAAAAAATAAGTCTGCGCTCCCACTCCAAGAATCCAAAGTAGAAACAAAGGCCTTTGAAGTTACACCAATTGTTGATACGTCTACTGTTTCCAGCATTTTGTTTAATGTGAAAGAACTAACCTGTCCTAAAGTATTAGTTCCAATTTTTAATACGGCCTCGTAGCCTTTTGCTATTGCCATGATAATCTCCTTAAGTAATAGATATTGTTGAATTGTTAGCTGCCGTATAATAAAGGCAGTCAAACGATAGTTTTATAACTCCGATCGGATGTTCCGATTCGGAAGTAAATTCGATTTCAGTACTTGTTAATGAAATACTTACACATAAACCATTTAATCCGGGGTCAGAGCCAATGACGGCCTCAACCTCAGCTGCTATGGTGTCAAGAGTGTTCTCTACTTGAGAATTACCCTCAGCTATTCCTTCCACTATAACGTTTAAACTTCTTTGATAGGTGGAGGGTGCTATTAACTCTCTCTCTGCGTCTTCTGTTTGAGTATAGACGAGCAGAGCAGGTAAATTAGACTCAGGAATCAAAGCGTAAAGCCTTGTGTTATAAACATGAGTCGTTGTGGTGGTTAAACCTCCGCATATAGTTAATATGCGGTCTCTAATTTGTTGTCTTACATGGGACATAATATTTACTGTAATTGAAGGTATAAAAGTGAAATTCCAGTACCGTCTCGCTGAATTTCTTTTACCTTGTAGGTTTTTTCAATGTTATCAATAGGATGTTTAAGCTTAATAGTATTATCAACAGCACTACCGACAGGCATTTTGGCCGTCTGCATAGTGATTGTTGGTGTACTACTTGATACCGGTGCTAAGCCATCATCAAAGGCCGCAAAGTATGGATCATCAAAAATAGCGTCAAGAATATAAATATCTCCACTACTTGCCACGTTCCAAGTGATAGGTATTGCAAAGTCATTTAGGTTAAAAAATGCATCAGGGCTTGTGTTAATTGCCACCTTGACCTTCCGCTTTTATAGTACCGGTCTCAGGAAATACTTCTACTTCTTTAGACGGTTGAGGTTCTTCTTTAATAGACTCAGCAAGTTTAGCTTTTATATACTTTTCAGCTATTGAAGGAGCGCAGTCAACAATGTCACCTTTTTTATAAGGCACGCCAACTACTTCACAAGACTTAAGTATTTTAATCTCCACGAGTTTCTAGCTCCTTAGTTTTAACCGCTCTGTCTTTCTTAGCGCTTTTTTTTACTTCTTCACCAAGGCCCATTCTTATTAAGATATTTGCGTCATTTACATCCACTTCTTCAATAGATCCAACCGCAGCTATATCGTTATTTACAACACATGATTTTAATATTTTTATTTTCATTTTCACTTTAGGGGAGGATTGCTCCTCCCCTATCCCAAAAGATTTAGTAGTTAACAAAATTATGCACCTAGTACGAAACTAGCAGGATGACGACAACCGAAGTCGATTGAAGACATAGCCACTAATTTAAGTGTACCAGCTGAGCTGTTTGAATACGGATCTGCCAATATCTCTAATCCACCCCAGAAAGCTGCGATGAATTGAGTGAAATCACCAAACACGATTTTACCTGCTGGGCATTGGCTTGAAATAAGTACCTCGTACCCATTTACAAATCCATCCTCTTGAACAAAAGAACTAGCGCCTGCACCAGCTACTCTTGGTGTTGCTTTCATATTTCCTTGCACAGTACCTGTAGTAATTAAACGTGTGTTAGGGCCTAAGTATGAATTTGCGTCATATATAGTCGCCTCCATTTCTAGGATCTCTCCCCACGTAGGTGTCGCTGCAGTTGCAAATACTTGTGCGCCAATACCGACAGTATTAACAATGCCTCTTGGATTCGGTGCTACACCTGTGCCATTTAAAGCAGCATTATCAAAACCAACTGATATAGCTTGTGCAAGATTATTTCTAACCATTTGCTCAACTGAGAAATTATCAGAATTCATCATCATAGATCTAGTGATTAATGTTGATGCACCTAGTGTTTTTTGACTAAGTGTTACTGAGTCTAAAGTTTCAGTTTGATTTGCTACATTTGCTCCTTCTGCAACAAAAGCTGCTTGCTGAATTGCAGTCAGACGAGGGATGCTCACATTGCCTTGCAGATTTTGGAGTGTTGTGGGATTAGATGCCAAAACAGTAGACCAAGGAGTTAAAGCTTCAATTAAGTTATTATATTGTAACTCTGAATAAACTAAAGGAGCGCCAACAGTAGTATCAACAACTCTTTCTTGTTTATTTGGTGTCCATTGGCTCTGAATTTCAGATGGTACAAATATACCTTCTGATGTTCTTCCCATTTTTTCACCGTAAGCTCTACTTGCTTCAAACTCAAATGATGCTTCTTCCTGAGCTCTTCTATCACTAGGATTAGAAAGCGCTCTTACAGCTCTCATAATACTAAACTGTCTTGTCTCTTCTTGAGTTAAGCCAATCTCTGTGTTCTCAAGAGGTTTGTTTTCTATTTCATTTAATAGTTTGCCTCTAAAGACATCTAGTCTTTCACCAGCGTTTATGCTTTCTTTAGCTAAATCAGAACGATTATGTGCTGCACCAAGGTTTAATATTTCACTAACTTCCTTGTTACGCTCTTTCATTTCTGCGTTTAGTCTTGTTTTAACTTCTGCTTCTGAGATACCTTGATCTACTGCAGGAGTTACAGTTTCTTCTGTTTTAATGTCTGACATTTTACTCTCCGTATTTGTCTGTTCGATTAATGATTGTGAACGGCCCAAGTTTCTTCCGATCCCGATTGAGGCATCAGCTGGTATGCTTACGAGAGATATCTCAAAAGCTTCCCAATCTGTTACTCTTACGATGTCGCTATCTTGTTGACGTTCCATTTGGTTTATTTGATACCCGATGGATATATTGCGTCTGATACCATCTTGTATATCTCGATATGTTTCGGTAGCCAGCTCTGACCTTCCAAGTCGAACTGTTGCCATTAGTCTGCCCTGACTAGTGTCTAACGAGGCGTTCTCCACAACCCCAACTAAGGAGTTTGCATCGTGATTTAGTAATAGAGGTGCGCCATTATTAAGTCGGTCTAGTCTTACGTTATCTGTTATGCGATGTCCTAAGACCTCCTGACCAAATTCTCGTTGTACAGGTGACTCTGAGCTAACAGAAAATCTTAATATCCTGTCTTCTTCTTCACCTTCTTCATCTCCATACCCATCCGCTCTTAGTTCAAGCGGAAAGTATGCTCTAACTTTTGTATTTGCTTTTTTACTCTTGGTTTCTATTTCCATAAGCCGTTCAACCTGTTCTTGCTGTTCTGTGGCAACTTCAATTTCTTCCACCATTTCTTCTTCCATTTCATCATTTGAATTATCATACTTTGCAAATTTTATTGTGTATGAGTCATCAGTCTCAACGACTTCTTCAATATGACGTTTACTTTGTTTCTTTTTAGTCATCATCACCCTCATTGTTAGTTAAGTTACTATCGTTATCGCCATGTTGGTCGAATACTGTTCCATCTTGTGGATTGTACGCATTACCAAAAGGTTGAAAGGCAAGCTCAATGTCAAACCTGTTCGCCAATTCTTTTTCTGCGTCTAATTCACTAAAATGTGTTGATAATTCTTTACCGTATTGGTTAAGAACATCCTGCATTGTCATAAGGCCATTATTTAGGGCCATAGTTGATGCTGTAATTTCTTTTTGTGGATCTACCCAAGAGTATCCTCTAGGAATGAAATCAACAGCGTCTGAAAATTTATCATAAGACTCTATTGATAAAGCTCCGTTAGGAAAGCTTAGTGATCCTATTGTTAAACTGTGCTTTAACCATTCTTGATAAACAGGCTTGCAAAAGCCTTCTATAATCTTGGTCTGCTGCTGCTTATAAAAGTCTCTCTCGTCTAACATTCCCACACGAGCAGAGCTATAAGACGTACCACTTAAATCATTTGATAAACTGCTATAACTTACACCAAGGCCCGATGCGATTGTTCTTATCATAGCCTTATCATATTGATCTAAATTCGTGTTAGGGTGTCTGTTGTCCATAAATTCAATGTCATAACCCTTTGGTAGCATTTCTATTGTTCCGGGGGAGAAGTCCATTGTAGGCATATAACCTTCGTCACCATCTAAGTAGCCATCACCGTATCCATCACCTGTTTCAGTCTTTAAAAAAGCCATTTTAGAAGCGGCACTCTTAGAAGCTATTAGTTCGCTATATCTAAAATCCTGTAACCACTTAATTGCAGTCATTACATTAGCTATTCTAGGGTAACCTCTTGTTTGTCCAAATCTTTCACTAACATATATGTGCAACATATCTTCTGCTGGCACTCTTTTGCGAGTTATTAAATTATCATCCACAGCTGATGCATTGTATGGGTTTTGCACTAAATGAAAGGCCACAGGTTTAAGTGTGTAGTTTTCAATCTCTACACCCATTCTTATTTGCCTATTGTCAGGCATTTGTTTGTTTAATTTAGAATCTAAAAAATCAGGTTCTAAAAAAGATAACTTAAAGCCTCGTGGATCTCTATAATACTGCGTTAATACTTCACCGTCTCTTAATAATCCTGTAATAATCATGCAATAAATATCATGCATAGTATATAAGCCGCTTGCCTCAGGATTTTCACAGAACTTATACCATTCACGCTCTATTAAATCGTTAGCAGCTGAATCTAACTGTCCATTAGAGTCCCTAGACCTAACTTTAATCTTAAACCCTTGGTTTGGCCCTACGACTCCTTGCTTAGCAAGTTGCAAATATCTCTGAATAATAGGATTATTTCTTTCTAAATCCCTAGATCTATCTCTTAAGACTTTTAAATTATACTCTAATTCTTGATCAGGAGATGAGTTACTTGCATTCCAATCGTTAAAAAGCCGCCCAAAACCTGCTGCAGTAAAGTTTCTGCGCTGAGTCGGGCTTTTTTTTGTTTTAAATCTATCCCAAAACGCCATTGTATCTCCTTACAGGCCGTTATTGAACACGCCATATATAGTTTGACCAGTCGGGAGGTTTTGTTTAGCCCTTGCCCTTCTATTCTCAGCTATAACTTGCTGTTCATAATATAATTTATGTGTGTAAAGCTCCGTAGGGGTCATTTTAGTTAAACTTCTTCCAGCTATTGAGTAACTTTGTGAATCATCAACAAATTTATTTTCTAACAATGCTTTTATTTGTTCTAAAACTTTTGCATTATGAGTTCGTAGATCTTCACCTTCAGATACTAATTTAAAGTCTGCCATTACTTCAATTTGGTTGTCATAAACCAAGTATCTATCAGTTGCGTCTTCAACATAACCTCTCCCAGCGTATATTCCCGGAGTGACAAGTTCAGTTGTTGCCTTAGGTACAGAAACTATAAAACCTGATCCATTAGTGTCAGCTGCTGCTGTTACATCTAAAGAATAAACCCCTCTTACTTCTCTAAAATAATATTTTAAAGTAAAAGTAGAGTTGGGGTAGTTAGAGTAAGCCCTATTCCACTTCCAAGTAGTTCCAGCTGCCACTAACACAGGTTCTACTCTTAAAGCTGTTGAATCTAAATCGCTCATTTTTGTTTAACCCTTATGTTAAAACGTCTGACGCAAATATTGGCATTTGAGGTGTTAATTGTGTTGGTTAACACATAGTTATACCCTGCTCTGCCTCCTTGAGCTTTTGTAGTTGTTTCAAGCCCACTTATAGATGGATCACTTAACGTCATGTCACTATCACTTACGGTCCAAGCGCTCGTAGTTATACTCTCGCCTGCCGCAAGCATATCTGACCAGTTAATATTATAAGGTAGCTTCTCTCCCGGAGCTTTTGTTGCATCAAAGGAGTTTTTAGCTACCGCATACGGAAATCTTACCATTACGCTATTGTAAAGATACCATTTGCGTTTTGCGTGATTTGGAACTGAGAATTAGTAGAGCTAACCCCTGTTGCACTTGCAGTATCAAGATCAACGTAGGTTAAAAGCGGATCGCCTGTTGCTGTGTCATCAAAAATGATAAGCCATTTAGCATTTTGAATCGTAACGTTAGTCCCAAAGACAATATTTGCGCTGTCTATTTTAACTGTGCCGCCTGATTCTGTTACTGTTACAGAAGTAAGTGTCTGACGAGCATAATCTGAGTCAGTTAATTCGTTAGTTACTTGTGAAAGTGTTGTTTGACCTGATACGCTTGGTGTAAACGCATTTGTAGTCATTAATGCGATAAAAGTGTCACCGTCTAAGTCAATTCCGTTGTTTGCAATTAATAGTTTTGCATTGTTATATATCTGATAGCTACCTGCTGCCATTTTAGTCTCCTGATAATTAAATTAATTTATATTTGTGCGTTGATAGTACGATTATCTCTTGGATATATCGTTGCTCCACCATGACCTGCCGTCATTACAGTAGGTGCAAACCCCTGTATATTTAAAGCACCTGTACTAGGTAAAACATCAAGTGAAATATCTACGCTCGGAGCAAAGGTTGTTATACCTAAAGTTCCGGTTTGTGGTTGTATTACATCACCTTCATTTACTAAAGGTGCGTGTCCTTGTATTGAAACTGATCCCGTAGTTGGGTATGCAATCTCATTTTCTTCAAAACTTGGTTGTAATCCTGTAACAGAAACACTTCCTGTGCTTGGTGATACAAAATTTCCATGTGTTACGCTGGGTTGATGGCCCGTAATCGCAACATTTTGTGTAGATGGAGCAATTTCAGCGCCAACTATGGTTTCAGGTGCAAAGGTGCTGATGCTTAAAGCTCCTGCACCAACATCTACTATTGTAGAGTTAGTAAACTCAGGTTGTTGACCTGAGATAGTAATAGTACCTGTGTTAGGTTCTATATTTGATCCAATTTCTTCGGTTGCAGCAAAAGTATTAATGCTGAGCGTACCTTCTGTTGGATAAATTCCGTGGCCTATTAAAACTGTGGGTGCAAACCCTTGTATAGATAAGGAAGCCACTCCCACATCTATATTTAATCCATTTATCACATCAGGCGCAAAAGTGTTTAAACTTAATGATCCTGTGCTAGCTAATATTTGGTCTCCTTCAATTACATTTGGTTGAAGGCCTGACACAGTTATAGATCCCGTTGTAGGATTTATGTCGTGTCCTATTTCAGTAGCAGGATTAAAAGTGCTAAGACTCAAAGAACCAGCTGTTGGTTCTATTATAACTCCTGCGGTTATATCGGTCGGTTGCTGGCCGCTTAAAGTTATTGCTCCAACACCCGGCAAAAGGTCGTGTCCTAACACTAACTCTGGCGTGAAACTAGCAATGGTTAACGTGCCAGCTGACGGTGACACTTCCACACCTAAATTTACTGTAGGTTGCTGGCCGCTAATAGATAACGAACCGTTTACAGGTAAGACCTCAACAGAAACACCAGAGCTTACATCACTTAGTGGAAGTTCACTTAAAGAAGTGAACCCTAACATTTAATTATTCTCCGTTGTTTTCTTCTAGTCTTGGATCAATCCATCCTTCAATAGCTACCCATCCATCAGCTTCATTGTAAGTGTATTTCCATCCAAAATAATCATCAGGCTCTACAGCGTTTTGATATACGTTTGAATTGTTACTATTTACATCACTTATGATTAGTTCAGGATTACCATTACCATCATTTATAGTTGTCTTATCGCTTTCTCGTATTATTTCTTTTGAATCATCAAACATATAGATAGCAACGCCATCATTATCTGTTGAATCATTCCATGTTATGACTTGCATTGTAGTCTCCTTATTATGATTTAATTAATAAATTTGTTGAATTTAAAGCTGTTCCAATATTTACAGATGGGTCATCTGCTGTAGTTTGGATTGCTCCTGTTGTACCATTAACAAAATATGCTGAACCTGTAGTTAATGAACTTTGATTTTCGTCTACTTGTCCAAAAGTTTTAACTTTAATATCGTTATTAGCTAAGATTGTTTCTTGAGCAATACCTATCACATTAGCACTCGTCATGTTTGGTACTTGAGTTGTTGAAGTAAAATTAAAAGTAGGATTAAAACAATAGTATGAATAATAGCCCGGACTCGAACTTCTATCATTATGGTTTTCAACAACAACACCATCAACATCACTTGCACAAGCACCTGCATAGAATTGATTAGAGCCATGTGAAGTTGTTGTTACTGCTGTTGCTACTGTTAGTGATAATCCATCAGTTGTTGTCGCAAAATTATATCTTGAATTATAATTACCGTAAGTTTGATAAACAAAACAATAATTGCCACTATAATTTGAATAAACAGCAACACTACCACCTGACTCCACATAAGACTGCGCACTATTAATATTACCTGATAAAAAATTAGAAAGGGTTATTGATGTTCCGCTAACAGTTACACCAAAATAACTAAAATAACTATTATAATTTGTAAATTTACCTGCAACAATACATTTATCAGGAAAATTAGAATTATAAATAGGAGTAGCAAATGAACCTGAATTTGAATTATTTGTAACAGGTGTACCCCAAGTTATATCACCTGTACTTGATACACTCATAATCATTACAGTTGGATATTGACTAGAATTTGTCCAATAAAGAACGTGCTTTCCACCTGTAATATCACACCCTGAAGCATTTTGACCGCCTGCAGATGTGTTTTCAAATAATGTACCTACAGATATTGACGTTCCTGTAAGAGTTAAAGCAACTGCTGAACTTCTATTTGTATCATTTCCACTGACACCACCTTTAGCCCAACATACAGTTACTTTATTAGTTGAATCATACCAATGTTTATAATTAAAAGATGGATTACCTGATGAATTACCTAAATCCATAATTGTAACTTCTGCACCTTTTGTGCCTGTGTTTCCAGAATAACTTACAGCAGTACCTTTAACTAAATTACCTGTAGTATATGTAGTTAAAAATACATTTGCACTAGCATCATAAGAAACAAAATGAGAACCAGAGCTTCCGCTTGCTAAAACAAGTTCACTTCCCCAACTTATAGTTTCACCTGAGCGAGTACCTATTTTACAGGCTTGTTGACTAGATGTATTTTGATATGTGAAGCAATACGTCACTCCATCAGACGCAACTGCCATTGCAAACATATCTTGACTATAAGTTCCCATATTTCCAAGTGAACCTTGAGAAGCTGTTCCTGTATTTGTGACTGAAGTTGTTGTTAAACCTGCTTGAGCATAATTACCATCAGGCTTCACAATGACTGCTCTACCTTTAGTAATTGCACTTTCAGAATAACCAACTAATTCTGTTGGTGGCTCAGATAATTCTAGGTCTGTTCCGCTTCTTGCAGTACCTACAAACTGCGATCCATTTACTACTGTTGTGGTTGTTGATGAATAATATAGAACTATTGCCATTCCATCATCTGTACTCATATTAAAAGTACCTGCTAAAATACCATGATTTGTATCAGGATTAAATAAAGCAGACTTTGGAAAAACTCTCTCTGCAGTTTGATTTAATATTGTACCTGATAAAGTTGTCCAAGATGGAGTAGTACCTGATATAGTTATTTCGCCGAACTTACCATAATATCCTGTTGTGTAATATTGATAACCAATTATAAATTTTTCTTTTACAGTATCATAATAAGAGCCTAAATATCTTGCAGGATCAGAAGATAATACAGTTTTTGTACCTGCTGTAAATGTGTCACCTGATGCTGTAAGAACTGTTCCATTTATATAATTGCTAGTTTCATTACATTGTAATAAAAGCCATTTATTGTTAGTTGAGTCATAAATTAATTCATCTGAGTAATCTTCATAAGCACCACCTGTCATTGAATAAGGAGTACTTGAAACTGATAAGGATGAACCTGAAATTGTAACAGGATAAAGTTTGCCATAGTTTGAACCAACGTAATTATCTACACCAATAATTGTTTTATTGGTGTCAGGGTCATAAATATTTGTCCAAACTCTATAATCATTACCAGCATTTGTAATGGTTGCATCAGCACTTGATGAAGCAACAGATAGTGTACTTCCTGAGTTAGAAACTATCCATAAGTCTACTGATGTTGAATTATTAACATTTTTTGCAAATATAAATTTATTTGCATTTGGATTATAAGAAACATTTGTTTGATTTGCAGTAATAGATGAATAACTAGGGGTTAAATCAGAACCAAATGATATACTATCACCTGAAACTGTGCCTGCTTTCATTTTTGCTGTATTACCTGCGGTAAAAATTGCTACAAAGATGCCATTACCATAAGCAAGTCTGTTACGATTACTACTACCATCAGTGCTACTATTTACTACAACAGGTGTTCCCCATGTAATACTATTATTTGACTCCTCACCAATAGTAACAGCAGGATAACTATTATAATTTCTAGCTAAAACACCAATTTTATTATTAACAGTATCATAGGCTATTGAAACTTGACCAGATAAACTTGCATAATCAAATCTATTATTTGATGATTGTGATAATGTTGTATCTTGTGTAGTCGTTGTCGTAGTTCGTTCTTTTATAAGCCCTGCATCAGTAACATACATATCCTTGCCTGCGGTCATGCCTGTTTGGTCGTTGTTAAACGAGCCTGCACGATTAACTCCAACAGGTTCAGTTGTACTTGCTGTTGTAGATGCAATGCCAAAGTAATTGTCTGTTGTGAGGTTAGATGATGTTACACCTGCTGAACCTATTGTCCAAACATTGTATTTAGTTTGTTGGTTGCTTTGACTAGCAATAAGAAAAGTTTTAGAATCTGAAGAATTTAAATTTAACATACTAACATTATAAACAGGGTCAATTCCTGGTGTAACCTCTCCATCAAAAGCTAATGAATCATTTGTTAATGTTGCGGAGCGTATTTTTAAAGTAGTACCATCAACATAAGCCATACCTATTTTTTTTGTAAAAGGATCATATAAACCTATGTTAGTGTATTCAATTATTGCGCTACTTACTTTACCTGCAAAACCTACATAGGTTGAAGTACCTGCTGTAACAGTAGTTCCTGATATTCCAACAACTTGATAATGAATTATTTGACTGCTACCATCATAAAACTCATAAAATGCTAAAGTTTTTTTGCTTTCAGCATGATAAATTAAATAACCATATTCACCTGTTTGCCCACTTGTTGCAATTTGAACAGGAGTTCCCATTGATGGTGTACTTCCTGATATAGTAAAACACATTACTGATGGTTGATACCAATCTCCACCACCTGAAGGAACAACAGCACTAGCGTATAACATTAAACATTGTTGTTCATCATTATAAACAAGCTGTGGTGTACTATATACCCTATAAGTATCAGTAGCAGTAGAGCCAAAAGTCATTGAACCATTAGAAGCTACAGTTAAAGTATTCATAAAAGTTCTATTTGTTCCACTTGATACAATCGATACTAGTAAACCTTTTTGCGCTTGTTTATGATAACCTCCTATTAAATTACTATGTCCTGTTTCACTATAAGTAAGTGTTGAAAAAGATGCTTGAGTTAATGCTGTGCCTGAAACAGTATAAGTAAAACATCTTATTTCTTGACCACTATTTGCGGTTCTTGAGCCTGTTACAAAATAACCTTGAGGGTCATAATATAAAAAGAAACCATCCGTATCTTGAGTTTGAGTAATAACTGCTGTACCCCAAGTTATAGTTGTTCCACTAATTGTACCTGCTTGTATTGTTGGATTACCACTTGTACCTGCATAAAATTGAACGATAGTACCATTACCATCCGTTGCACTTAATGATTTATTAGCAGGATTATTAGAGTTAACAGCAGATGTAATAGCTTCTGTAACTTGTCCTGTTGTTGATTCAGCAACTTGTGAAACTGTATTATCAGCGTTTAAAATTAATGGCTTCCCTGCGGTGATACTGGAACTAGCAACGTAATTACGATTAACGCCGATGTCATTGTAGGCGGCCTTAGACCCCGGATAGGTTAAAAACACAGTAGATCCCGTAGCGCTTAAGCTTATTTTACTTCCACCTGTGCTGCTTTCAAATACCTCATCTCTTGTTAACGTATTTGAATTATACACACCTCTTCCAACTTCCCATGCAGTCGAATTAACGTCAACAATAGTGTAGTTGCAGCTGGTGTTGTTACCCAACACTGAAAAAGCTTGAAAGCCTGACTCAGCACCAGATAAACTTAAAGTTGTAGTTCCTGTTGAGCTAACTAGCTCTTTAACTCGATCCTTAGTTAATAACATCTAAATATCCATCCACTTACCTTTTCTCTGTGTAAAAGGTGTTTTATTTTGTTTTTTCTTACCCTCTGCTTTCGGCTTAGTCAGTCTCGAAAGCAATAATCTTAAGTTAGGCGAGACAATATTAAATGCGGCAAAGCCATAATTTAAAGTGTCCCACGCTTCGTTCCTTCTTCTATTTGCTACCCATTCGACACGCCTTTTTCCTTTAGTGTATCGTTCCACTAGTGTCTCACTAGTAAGCTGTGCAAAATATTCTTGGTCGAGATGATCACTAAAATTGATCACTCCCGGCCCTTCACTAATTTTTAATCTTCCGTATACCAAAGACTTAAGAGCGTTAGTGCCTAAACTAAAAAGCTTTGTCTTGGCTATATTAGACGTCGTGGGCCTAGATATAACAGGCACTCCTTCACCGCCTTTACCTTTAATAGCAAAGACTCTTCGGTGTTCTCTCATCTTGCAAAAATTATAGACGGCCGCTACATGGTGTCCGCCTGAGTCAATACAGGTACACGCTATCCCTAAGGATTTTCCTTCAATAGAATGTTCGTACTCTGTGTTTAAAAAGTCGTCTAAATCCTGCCACACTTGATGGCCGCTAGGATCTCCAACAAATATTTTATGTTCTTTAACTGTTACTTGCTCTTCCACGCCACGCCACATAAGAAGTGTTGCCTCAAGCCGATCATCTTGTGTATCAACACCACAAGTCAACATGAGGCAATCTTCGGGAAGTTTCTCAGTTAGTTTTACTTTCCTTTTTTGGATTTCGTCTTCGTTGATTTTTTCGCCTTGGTCTTCGGACCAGCTTTGGGCGAGTTGGGTGTTGAGGAAGACACGTAGTTTCTCAGGGTACTGAGAAGCTTCGGAAAATTCCTTAGCCAATTCAGAAAGCTTTGTCCAAGGTGAATAAAGAGCATTAAGAAAGAAACTAGCTGTACCGTTAAAGTCTTCATGAGCAATCCAACGCCCATTACTAATCGCTTTATACCTGTCCATATCATTCCAAACGCTCCCGCAATTTTTACAGTGATAGCTTGCAGAGTCATGATCTCCCTTCTCCCATTGTACGTACTCCCATTCTAGTATCTGCTCCTCGGAGCAGTCTTTACATTTAACATAATAGTGACGCTGGTCACCTGTTTCAAAGGCCGCTTCAATTCTGCTTGAGCCTTTTATTGTTGGTGTGCTTACATAAGCCACCTTTGAATTATAAAAAGTTGTCGTTCTTCTTTCAGCTAGAGCTAAGGGATCACCTTCTGTCGTCGCTAAATTATATCTGTCGACCTCGTCACATAGCAATATTCTAACGGGCCTACTAGATATTGAAGCCGCTGAGTTAGAACCAATTAAATCAATAGAGCCACCTCTAAATGATTTGCTAAATATACTGTTGCTTGAATCTCTCGATCGGCTATCTGCTACTCTTTCATTAAGCGGTTCAGTATCTCTTATCATACTGCTTAATCTATTTTTACTAAAGCTTGCCGCCATACTTAAGCTTGGTTGTATACACATAATAGGCGCTGGATCTAAATGAATATAATATCCAATAATATTTAATAATATTTCTGTCTTACCTACTTGAGCGCTTGTCATACATACGACTTTTTTTACATCGTTATCTGTAAAGCACGACATAATCTCACGCTGGTACTCAGCACGTTTAGTTGAAAATCTTCCTGCTTCAGCTGAGGCTTCACTACTAAGAAACCTATATGTGTCAGCCCACTCAGATATGGTTAGGCGAGGTGGAGGTCTCAGTTGGGCCAGCGATATTTTCGCTGCTTGCTGGAGCGTCTCCGACTTCAATGCTATCTGTTTCATCTATTTCAAAAGTTAAGTCTGCGTGTTCATTTAAAAAATTTTCTATATATTCTTTAGCAACTACATTAGCGTCGTTAATATTATCAGCACTTAATAGCTGCGGTATTAAACGTGCCGGCATTGAAAGAGCTGACTGTTTAATTTGATTAAATATCTTTGACCATGTGCCTATTACTTCCGACACCTTTATTAGCTCGCCTGTACGCTCAGCTACCTCTAGCTCCATAAGACGAGCCTTGTGTTTAGCTATCTTAAGGTTAACATCTTTAAGATCATCGGGTAGATCCGTCTCGCTGTTAATCTTTTTTAAATAATCTATATAACCCCACACCGAAGTTATAATTTTATAGCGGCCACGTTTAGCCTTAGGGATTACACCTTGGCTACTTAACTGCTGCACTCGTCTCGGTGTTAGTTTCAATATGTTTGCTATTGTCTCAACACTTACTAATCCATCATCCTCTGATGGCATTGTACGTCTTCTTTAGCTTTTCGTTCACCGCTTCTTTGCCGGTGTAGTTCTGCCATCTTTGAATTATAACGTCACAGTACTTAGGATCTAACTCCATCACAAACGTTTTTCTGTCTATTTTTTCACCTGCTATAACAACGGAGCCACTACCACCAAAGAAATCAACGACATTATCTTTGCCTTTGCTACTGTTAAACATTGCCTCGCTAACTAACTCGACAGGTTTTTGAGTAGGATGAACATATTCTGTTGTTGGTTCTCTTTTAATATTCCAAACAGTCGTCTTTGTTCTTTCACCAAAAAATTGATGCTTGCCTTTTCCTTCCTTCCATCCGTAGAGCATAGGTTCATGTTTGGCCCTATAATCTTGAAAGCCTAGACCAGCATTATTCTTTGCCCATATTAAAGTTGAACTAAAATAAAAATGATCGTCAAATGTTCTTTGAAACGTCATCTTAGCTTCACTCTTTTGATCGGAGTGACATACATAGATGCAACTTAATGGTTTCATAATGTCTAAATAGCTTTTAAAAAAGTTCTCACAAAAGGTTTCAAACTCTTCAGGTGTCATTTTATCGTTTAAAATAGTACCGTGCGCTTTAACTCTCGCTCCCGGAGGAGTAGAGCCTGCCTTTCTTCCACCACCATAATCAACATTGTATGGGGGATCTGTAAAAACTAAGTCAGCTAAATTGCCATCCATTAACAGTTTTACGTGTTCTGAGTTAGTAGCGTCACCGCAAACTAATCTGTGATCCCCCAATAACCAAACGTCTTCGAGTTTAGATATCGGGTTGTCGGGTACAGGTGGTGCTAAGTCTTCGTCGACTAAGCCTTCGATCATCTCTTTAGCTAAGAGATCGTTTAATTCATTTGGAGTAAAGCCTGTTAAATCTAAATCAAAATCTAAACTCTCTAACTCCGCCAGCTCTAAAGCAAGTAAACTTTCATCCCATTCACTATCTTGTGCAATTCTGTTGTCCGCTAATCGATAAGCTTTAATCTGTTCGGCCGTTAAATTAGCCGCTATATGCACTGGTACTTCGTTTAAGCCTAACTGCTGCGCAGCTAATAATCTTGTATGCCCAGCGATGACCACCATTTCGTTGTCGACTACGATTGGTTGCTGCCATCCATACTCTTTTATAGAGCTGGCAACTTTGCTAACAGAAGCCTTATTGTTTCTAGGGTTTCGAGCATAAGGAATTAATCTATCAATATTAATTTTTTCTATTTTCATTTCTATTTTTTTCCTAAAAAGAAACGAAGTCACTAATTATTTTTTAGACACTAAAAGATAAACGTGCCCTCGAATAACC
>Ga0208643_1001096_pt1 | contig 15917 bp, 13 predicted proteins | sample VirMetDEL_Nov_12_FD_184516 | JGI IMG/M metagenome (GOLD analysis project Ga0208643, IMG submission 184516) | Aqueous microbial communities from the Delaware River and Bay under freshwater to marine salinity gradient to study organic matter... | ecosystem: Environmental > Aquatic > Marine >... | reverse complement strand
AACATAATCGGTATAAGCAATCGTATTGTCGTAGGTATTAATTAATTCTTCTGATGAACAATTCTGAATATCACTTCGGTTGCAATCAGGGATAAATTTCTTATGCTGATTTGGGTATCGTTTGAAATAGGTAGGTCCATGAGACCCCATCATATGCAGCACAATAACCGTTTTGTTTTGACTTAAATTCGCTAGCTTGTACTTCAATGGTGTAAGTAATATTTCGTCTTGACAATGCTTGCCATCGCATAACGGATTTTGCTGATTAACATCAATGTTTATGGTTGGAATGCGACTGCAAACATTTTTACAACCATTATTATCAACCCATAACACATCAACACCGGCAAGAGACATTACATCAAGAAGATTTTGTTGATGATCAGCTTTTCTTCTATTAAATTTTTCACGGGTCAATGAAGAAAACATGCACGGTACTGAAACTGCTGTTGCCGTCCCGCATGAATACATATTTTTAAATGACGTTAATTGATATTGTTGGGTATGACTATTGGTTGGTTTTTCATAACCATTGACTGAAAAGTTTTCAGCTCTCGCGGTTTCTCCTACCACTAGGACAATAACTTCTTTCTTATTTGGGCTAGTATCAGTGGGCGTGTTATCAAGAGATACAAAAGTTAGCGGTTCATCAAAATAGTTGCGTTTGGCGTATTTATAAGTACTCGATAGAAATTGACTGGGAACAATAAATTTCTTTAAATGACTATTATTTCTTCCCACCGATGCGTAATCTTGATAATAAAAAAAGGCAATAACAAAAACAGTTGTCATTGCCAATAGTAATAATATAAATCGCGATATAATTTCGCTAACGAAATATTGGTAGGTCACAGGACACAGAGCGATAAGAGATGCGGGAATGACACCAACAATTAGAAAGTATAAAAAAAGTTCTATATTTAAATAAGAAAGCGCTTCAGCACTATTTGTTTCTATTGAGTTCTGAATCATGCCGTAGTCAAAAACAATACCGTAATGTAGCGAACCATAAAAGACCAAAGATGAGGCTAGTATTAGTATTACCAGTACCGGTTTAACGATGTACTTTATTGAGAAAACTGAAAATAAAATAACAAGTAAAGAACACAGTAAAAGAGGAACAGTAAGTAGAAAAAGTACGTTAAATTCATCTAACGCTAATATCGCTTTAATAAAGCGACTCAAGAATGGGTAGTTTAAAACAAAGGTAAAATAGACCCCTGTTATGAGTAATAGTTGATTTGTATTCAATTGAGGGATTTTTAACATTTCTCTTTTCACCAATAACCTGTTTAAGTTGTAGATGAAACGACTTATCCCTTAGTCAAACTGCACCTATTATTTGAAATGGAGATTAGCAGTTTGAATCCATTTACAAAGTAAGGTCGTGTAAGTCGTATTAGGGGGTTTGTAAGCACATGTAAGTATGGGTTTAACTTAGGGAACTTTTACGTTAAATTTGAATCGTGATTAGGATTAGTAGTGGAAAAAAAATGAAAAAAACGAATGTTTTATTGATTGAAGATGATGCTGAAATCTCTCGATTAACCGCAATGTACTTAGAGGTTGAAGGTTATGATGTTGAAGTGGTTGACGATGGCCTTTTAGCGTTAAGTGCTATTAAAGATAAATGTCCAGATCTTATCGTGCTTGATTTAATGTTGCCCGGTTTAAATGGCATTGATATTTGCAAACAGGCAAGAGAATTTTACCATCAGCCTATTTTGATATTAACTGCTTGTGATGATGATGTCAGTGAAGTCAGTTTACTTAAGATGGGAGCGGATGATTATTTAGTAAAGCCGCTTCGACCTCACGTCTTAGTGGCTAGAATAGAAGCACTCTTACGGCGTAACACTCAAGCTGGAGTTAAAGAGATAAACAAGAGCAAAGCACTCATAATCAATGATGAAAATAGCCAAGTATCCTTTCATGGTAAGCTATTGGAATTAACGGGTTCTGAATATGAAATGTTAAAAATACTCTACAATAGTGTGGGAGAAGTAATTTCTAGAGAGCAATGTTGCCAAGCATTAAGAGGGATTGACTATGACTTTAGCAACCGATCAATAGATATGAGAATATCAGGGCTTAGAAAAAAACTAGGTGATGATCTTATGCCCTATAAAATGATCATGACCATTCGAAATAAAGGCTATAAGTTAATCAATGAATAAGTTATCTATTTCTCTATTTTCACGACTCTATTTGAGTATTTTGTTAGGCATTTTTATTAGCGTAGTATTGACAAAATCTGTTGTGGAAATTTATTATAAAGAAGAAGAACTGCGCTTTTTTATTAGGTATTCAAACTATATATTTGAACAAATAGATCATAATGTAAACACTATAAAGAAACAAAAAACCATTGAATTACCTTTTCCATTTAATGAACATTTCAGCGCTAAATTATTACCCACTACAGTAAGCAAAACTGTTTGCACATCATGCCAGTTTATAAAATCTATTAATGATACTTATTATTATGAACTTGAAGAAGGTGAGCGTTTGGCCGAATTTAGGTTACCTAATTCAAAAAGTAGCCTTATAATTTATGATATGTTGGATAGTGAAAGAAGTGAAGTGTATTTACTTGATGAATTTTTAGCTAATAATGAAAAACCAGAGCAAGATGAAAAGTTATTTATATTACTTATACTCATCACACTATTATTTCTTGGGGTAATCATTTATTGGCCGATTAAAAAACTACAAAATCAAATCAAAGCGCTAATTAATTCACACTATCAATTTGGCTTAGGAAACATGAATGCTAAAGCCGATACAGACATTCAAAAACCGTTAGACGAACTAGCACACAGCTTTAATGAAATGGCCCAGGCCATTGCTAAAAATGTCAAAGAACAAGATATATTTTCCCAAGCTATTCCCCATGAAATTAGAACACCATTAAGTCGTATTCAATTGGCATCAGGCTTGATACGTAAAAAAACAATAGACTCGGATATTTTGCAGCTGGTCGATAACTTAGACAATTATGTTGTCGATATAAACGAATTCATCAAGCAAATAGTAGAATTCTCTCGAATAAATACCAACAAAGCTGAAGAATCATTTGAACATTACCAATCAATTGAAGTTAAAGCTTTTGTCGAGTCTAGACTCAATGTTTTAGAAAACAAAGAAAACAAAGAAAACAAAGAAATAATAGTAGAAATTGATGAGTTAATCGAAATAACCACCATCCCTCTTTATCTCAGATTGTTAATTGATAATTTTGTTAAAAATGCATTCAACCATGCGCAAGAAAAAATTAAGCTTTCCGCGAGTATTTCACAGGGTGAATTCACCTTTCTTGTTGAAGATGATGGTTTTGGCATTAGTGCTGACGAAAGGGAGACTATTTTTATCCCTTTTGCTCGATTAGATAAAAGCAGAAGCAGAAAAACAGGTGGGTTAGGGCTTGGTTTATCAATCGCTAAAGCGGCCGCTAAAAGAATGAATGGTAGTATTGAAGTATCAAAGTCTGAACTTGGTGGCGCTAAATTTGTTTTCACTAAAAATTATGCTTGATAAGGTATAAAGCCTACTTCATAACCAATAATGCTGATGCACTTAGTTGTAGTGACTGATCTGGTTTAATGCCATAGGAGACTTTGATAAAGGATAATATCCTAGTTAATCGAGGTGTTTATGAATCAAAAACGACAATACAAAACTTACACAAAAGCTTTTAAAGAAGAAGCCGTGGCTTTGGTCATCGATAAAGGTTATTCCGTACCAGACGCAGCACAGTCTTTAGGGAACAGAGCTAACTTACTCTATGGTTGGAAACAACAGTTTGAAGATAAGCAATCAGGCTCTGTTTTATCCGATGATGAACACAGTTAGTTGATGAAGCTTCGCAAAGAAAACAAACAACTGCGTATGGAAAAAGAAATATTAAAAAAGACCATGGAGATGTCAAGTGGTCAGTGTAACATGACTTTCAATCATGGCAGTCTGTGTTAGGTACTACAGTTTATGAGTTTTCACACAGCCCGACAGTTTCCCTTGGTAATTAGGGACTACGACAAAGTCGCTTGGTGTTAACACCCTTAGATTTAGTTAACTCTTATATTTTAAAGTGTTAGATGATTTTTGAGCTACTTGAACTATTTAACATATAACAATTCAAGTGAAACCTGGTCAACACCATCTTTTGATATTCTTTTCTCTATTTCTAACGTTTTGCTATTTAATAGCGATATGCCTTCTACAATTATATCGTAAATTTTCCATTCTCCACTCTTATTATTTACTCTCATCTTAAAAGCGATATTTATATTCGGTTTGTTCATTTCAATAATTTTGGCTTTAATAGCCACGATTTTTTTTCCTATAATTGCTTTTTCCGCTTCATAAAGTACCTGCTGATTTTTATATTTCATCAATACCGAAGCATAAGTATGTGCTAAATAGTGTTGTATCGATTCAGTGAATTTTAGTCTTTGAGCTTTTGAAGTTTGTTTTAAATGCTTCCCTAATATCTTGAAAGCTGCATACCTATGATCGATTGAAGGCATAAATTCTTCGTTAATAATATCTATCATAAGGTTAGGAAACTTCCTAATCTCATCCTGATTATTTGCTATGCGTGAAAACAATCTACTCCCAACGTCTTTTAGAACTATATAAGGAGAGCTCTCATTTGCTGTAGAAATAAAGGGAAAAAGTAAGCCTAATGATAAAACTATGTATAATAAAATACGCATGGTGATCGCCTTTTAAAAAAATTGTGAAGTAAATAACCGCTAGATAGTATAAAAAATCACCTAGCGGCTTTACTCAATAAATATTCATGAAAAAAGTGATTATCTGTCATTGGAACAAGGGGAAGAATATCCCCGTATAAGTTGAACGTATAACAGATGAATATGTCGATGATATATTTAGGCAGTGATAACGGATCCTCTTAGTCATATCTTTTCCGCTTCTAAATAGAACGATGAGGATACAATCATTCTATTAGATTAGATTAGATTAGATTAGATTAGAATTGTACGGTTATCCCAATTGATGGAAACATCTCCATGCCTGTATCTTCGCTAAGAGTGAAATTAGTCGTAGTGTCATTTTCATTCGGCTTATATGAATAACCAGAAACATTCGAACTATTTGAAGCATTGATAATGGCAAAGTTCACTTCTGAATCTAGACCAAACAATGTGGTTTTGTAGTTTGCTTGCAAATCTAATCGATAATATACCGGTAGCGTTTTAGAGTTCAATGCACCATAGGTTGGTTGGTAAAATCCTGGATAGTCTGGGTTGTCGCGTAACCCCGTGATAGGGGTGTATTTAGCACCACTACGCATAGTGAACCTCAAACCAAAATCCCACTGTTCGTTAAGTTGGTAGTTAGCGACTACGTTAGCTAACAATGGCGTATCTAAATAATACTCCGTAGTAACATTCGTTAAATCGTTGGTTCTTTCACTGCTAGACCAACTCAACGAAGCCCAACCATACCAACCATTGTCAAGATTTCTGCTAATAACCCATTCAACACCTTTAGCGGTTCCTGATAAATCGTTACTGTAATGTAGCGATGTATTGGATTGATCCAGAGCTAAAGCCATATCACCTAGATCTTTATAATAAAAATCAATCGAGGTATTCCATGTATCGTTTAACTCATAAGCAAATCCTAGTGAATAGTGCGTTGCTTTAGGTGACTTTATTTTTGGATTTCCTAACTTTTTCAATGCCGTGGTTATGTCAGGAAAACGACTGTAAGTACCGAACTTGGTCGTAACAGTTAAGTCATTAGTAGGAAACCAATTAATCGCTAACCTTGGATGAACGAAACTCTGCTTGGTATAACTATTATTTTCAGCGCGCAAGCCAAGATCTAATTCTATATCTTCACTGATACTCCAAATATCATTGAAGTATACAGCGCTATCAATACTTTTAAGGGTATCTGTATCTTGTACTCTTTCACCTTTTTTACTATTGCAATCTGCATCATTGTCGGTACAAAAGTAAGGGATCATGTCATAACTATAATCACTTATGCTTTGTTGAAAGTCAGCACCAATGTGTTGTTTATGACCGTCAAACCAATTAGCCTGATAGACGGTACGTAAGTTATAGCGCTCAGTTTCTAAATTGACAAACTGCCCTTGACCGTATTTTTGTTTGTTTTGCTCACTCATATGTCCAAAAGAAATTTGAAGTGTATCTTGATTTTCAGCAAAATATTGCCAAGAAAGGCTTTGTTGGTCAAACTTAGTATTGAGCGACATTTCGCCAATAGAGTCAGGATCAACTTTTGCCGATTCCGATGCAGCTGAAATATTTAATGCACCTACATCACTAGCCCCCGTAGCGCTAAAAGTCAGTTTTTGGTCATCGCCAATGAGCCATTGATACTTAGCTTGATAATCATCACTAACGGGAGATTTCGTTATAGTTTCGCCTTCATCATCTTCACCCTCTGTTATAAAAAGGTGCATTAAGCTTCGTCGATACGAAAAATAAAAGGCTTGGTTTTCAGAAAGTCCCCCTTCTACCATAATTCCCGTTTTAAGCATGCTGACATCAACAATGGTCGTGATATCTTGGTTGCGAGGATCACGCAATTTAACATCGATCACTCCACCAGTAGCGTTACCGTATTGGCTGCCAAAACCGGCTGGATAAAGTGAGAAGTCACTAATGACATTTTTATTAAATATACTGTCGCCAAATAAATGAAAAATGTAGTCTGCTGGCATATTATCTATGTAAAAGGCGTTGTCGTCCGGGGATGAACCACGAATTGCTGGTTCTCCGTCATCGCCGCCAGCATAGACGATACCAGGTAAACTAAACACCGAACTGAGCGGATCATTACCAATACTTGGCACATTAAATAACTTTTCTGTTTCTTCTGTCATTTCGGTATTAGCCTGATTCCGCTGGCCGTTAACCTCAATAATTTCTACGGATTTGCTGCTTTCAAGTACTTGCTTTTTTTCTGTATTAGACTTAATTGCCTCAGTGTTCGCAAATGCTATGGGTGATGAGAGGATCAAAGGTAAAGTGATACAAGTTAAAGTCACAAAGCGAGATTTATTTAGATTCATAGTTTCTTAAAGCAAAAATTAAGGGATGCAAATAATTTAACAGTTTTCATTCCCTTATGAAGTAAGGTCGTGTAAGCCAAACAGGCTCTTTGTAAGCGTATGTAAGTATGAGGTTTGGTAGGGAACTTTTTCGCTAAAATGTAACCATGCCTATAGGCCTTGAGACAAAAGTAAAGATGAATAAAATTAATATATGTCTTATGGGAGATTATGACGAAGGGCATTAGTCTTAACCAAGTCAAAAATTGAATATTCATGCACTTTTTAGTTGATTTATGCAGGCGCAATAAAGAGCAAAACGAGAAAAAATGTCTCACCAACGTCATAAACGGTTTTTTCGATGTTTTTACAACATTAGGTCAACATGAGAAAAACTAAAGTGAGTTGAGAATATTTGTTGAAAACCATCTAAATAATTCATCAGTATTACGTGACCAAATATTATGTCACATTGCCCTAACTTCGACAAAAAAGGTATAATTACAGATGGTGATATTTTAATACATTGATTTTAAAAGTATAAATTAGTTGCAGGAGCAGAATTTGAACCTACGATCTTCGGGTTATGAGCCCGACGAGCTATCATGCTGCTCCATCCCGCGACAGGATATGATGACTATATGACATTACTTTTTTAATACAAAAGATTGGTTGCGGGAGCCAGATTTGAACTGAAGACCTTCGAGTTATGAGGCTTATTTTTGGAGCTTACCTAGGCTTACTTTCATGTACATTAAAAACTGTTCGCCAAAAAAAGTGTTATTTTTAAGACGTTTAATTATCAAAGTTGTGACAGTGTTTTAATTCAATATTTCTAATCCACGTTCTTAAATGGCAGAAAATTAAACTAATTTCTTATTCATAGTCTATTCAACCAGTGACTTTAATACAATTCATATTATAACAGGGTCTAATATAAAGCATATTTAAATGCTTAAAATTCCCCATATGTACTCATAGTTCAATCAGGGCTATTTCATCAGCTTGCTCTAAAAGATGGATAGTTCTCCTCTCAATATGTTCGCTTACTTGATTAAGATAATTAGTTTCTTGCTGAGAAATGACGCTCTCTTTTTCTAGCTCGGCGAGAATAGTATTTTCAGCGAGTATTTTTAATACCTTTGCCGCAAGTTTTATTAGCATTCGACTGACTAACTTTCTATCAAGCTGACAAGTATCAGCAAAATCTGCTAGTTGGTATGCATTGATGGTGTCAGGCTCAAACTCATCCCCCATGGCCATTGCTAAAGTGTGCTTAAATTGATCAAACATCGCAACGTTGACTATATCGTAGGCGGGTGTAAAAACGCTTTCGTTAGCACCATAAAAGAAAGAAACATTTTTACCGTGACTGTCATAATTACTGATCAGTAAATTAAACAGTTGCCAATTAATTAACCATTGCATATTTGCAATTGGCTCTGATGATTGGCGACAGAAATTAAATAACTTTTCAAGGCTAGCCCCATCTCGAATATGTTTTACATCTCGACCATCTCCAAGGTTGCGCTCATACTTATAATCTCTTGGTAAGTTTAATGCTTGGCAGCCATCAATCACATGCCTTCTTAATACTCTATTGCTCGTTGCATCATATTTTCTGTCAAAGCGTTTTACACAAAGCGCAGGATGTTTGCTGAATCGTTTTAATGTGACTTCTGATGTTGGCAAGCCGACAAGTTGTGATAACTTCATGCAAAAATATTCATTAATAACTAAATTAGCGCAGTTTTTACGTTCAAATTTAAGAATATACGTAGAGCTTAGTGTGCCATCAGCTAAACCAATTTCGTCATGTTCATTCACAAAGACATTTAATTTATCTTGAACGCCGGCAACGCTTAACCAATATCTTCTTTATGATCCAGGCGGTGAATAAGCTCTTTTTCTTCGATTTCCCTAAAAATGGCTTTATCTGATGATACTTGCTCTGCTAAAAAAGAGAATGCACCACAGAGATCATTACCAATAGCTTTTACTTGAGGAAATACCTGCTTTTCATTTACACCAATATCTTGTGAAAGTAATTTTCGTGCTTCACCTTCAGGAAGAAGGTTATCTAAGAAGTTATAAGCGGCTGCTTTATCATGCTTTTCAAACGTTAAAGCAGGTGAAATTGCAAAGCCTGTTTCTTGCCACCGTTGACTATATGATAGTTCGAGTAAGCCTGTATCTATGTGTTGATTTAATTGACCAATGACTTGTTGGCCGTAAACTACCTCTAAAGAATATGCCATTTTTATACCCAATCATTTTTAATTGCAGCTTTATCTAATTTTTCTAAAGTAGAGAGCTTTATCCCTAATCCATTTAAGACAGAAAACACTGCGCCAAGTGTACTATTAGGGTTACCATTTTCGATACGAGAAAGCGTATTAATGCCAATACCACAAAGAGTTGCACAATCACTTAACTTCATTCTAATTGCCGTTCGTTTAGCCTTAATCACAGCACCTAAAATCTTAGGTCCTGTTATCAATGACTCACTTGGCATTTCCGTTGGGATAACTTGCTTTGCCATACGCCCTCTTTATATTATTCACCAATAAGGGTGATTATAGATAAAAGAATAAACAATGCAACATTAAATAACTGATAACGGTTAAATTACAAAAACATGTATAGAAAGCCACTATAACACCCGATGACGGTTATTATTAAACAAACCGCAATCACTACACCTACCATATAAAAAACCAAAACAAATGTAAAATACAGCACAAAGAACCAAGTATCCATAAAAAATCAATCAATAAAACCAACAAAAGATAAAAAAAGAATTTTATGTCGTTTTAAAAACCTTCTCTTCGTTTGTGATAACTTATTGTTAATGGAAATTTTATTACATTTGCCTGAAGCGGTATGAGAGATAGATGGCATCAATTTATTAGGAACTCTTTTATTAGACCATTACAGCTCAAAGGAACCAACTATTCTTAAATATTAAAAAGGTTTACTATCACAAATAGAGTCAAGCACCGATATTAACTCTTTAAGTGTTGGCGTAAGAAAACGAGATCGCATTCGCCATAAACCAATATCACTGTAAATTTCAAAGGGCATTTTTACCCGCTTTAATGAACGTCTAGCAAATGAACCTTCCGACAAATCGCCCACAGCGATGGTAATTAAATTATTAGTTTCAGCCAAATCTAATGCCTGATACAAATCGCTCACTTCAAAGTCAGGCTTTTCTGAGTTGAGTATGAATTCCTGAAATTTAATCGGTAACTGCCCTATGTAGCGTTGTGGGATCGGAGGTAATACCCAGCGGTAATCAAAAGCATGCTCTAAAAAGTCCGCTCGTAAATGTATTGGGTGGTCTTCATTAGCGACAATATAAACCGGCTTTTTTAATAACGGCACCACCTGATAATCAGACGGATCGGCTAACCTGCCTCTTCTGCATACTTGTATTACGCTGCCGAATAAGTACTTCGTTTTCACACAATAAATCAAGCCCTTTATGGATTACCCTGCCAGTTACACCCAGCTCGGCTTTCAACCCAGCAAAAGGGATGTTGATTTTTCTATTAAGGTCAAATACCTGCAACAACCTTATTAAAAAATACTTAACATCTGAATCATATCCAAAATCTTTATTGTTGATAGCTTTTAAATAATTACTCACAAGTGCACCCAGCAGAAAACGAATAATTAGAATACATTAGGTTTACTACCGATGGCAAACCTAATATATTACACAATACCAACCACGTCATATGACATGGTCGATTCACAATTACAGTGTAAACTGAAATAAAAACAAGTGTGATTAATATTAAGGTTTAGATGTGAAAAATAAAATCAGCTGGCTTGAAGACAATCAAAAACAAATACAGTGGGCAAAAAACTACCTTGAATACCCCCACATAAAAGCTAAAATAAAAGCAATATCAGATTTTGTAGGTAGTCACGATTACTCGACTTATATTGGTATTGAAAACTTGTTAACCTTTTTAAAATCCTGCGATGGTGGTAGCGATTTTATAGATACCATGTCTAACGCTTGGTCTAAGGAAAAAAGCAATAAGAAAGATGTTAGAGTGAAGGTAGAGTCAAAAATAACGCAACTATCTCGAAAGAATTTAACTTTCATAGCTAAAGACTTAGATTGTCACTTGAACGAGGTGTTTGAGCATTTACTTAACAAGGTAAGTGAAGAAAATAGCGCCTACGATAAGAAGATTGACGCACTAAAAAAACGGCATAAAAAAGATATAGATGCACTAAAGGCTAACTACTCTTTAAGTAAAAAGGTACCCAAAGCTATTTATGATGATATGAAATCTGAATTATTATCGACTCAGAAATCCATACAAGAGATTGAACAAATAGTACACAAGTTAAAAAACACTCCTAGCCCTAGCATTACTTTGATAAGCCCGACGGAGAAATCAGAATGAATGGCTGCTACCTACTCAACATAAGGTATAACGCCCTCTCATCTAAACGTGTTTTTTAGCTCACCTAAAGACAAAAGAAGCAAGTTTCATGTATCAGTAACACCCTAAACGATTTTACGCCCAACACAAGATAGTATATAACAACAATTCAACGGGTTCGATTCCCTGTTTCACCACCGAACCCAGTGAATATCCACTTTGGTATTCCATATGGTATTCCAGAGAATACAAAATTATAATTTAACTTTGAAAATCAATAGGTAACAACCTCAACAGGACCTCCCCCCGCTCCACCAAAATAAAGACCGTTTTTAGTCTCTTAGTTATACCTAGTAACTTTTAGATTTGGCTATAGATTGGCAACAATCTATGATAAAAAAACCGCTTAATTGCGGTTTTTTTATGTCTGAAATAAAAGTTTTACACTTAGCTAGTGTAGAAATGCACTATTGAAGTAGATGAATCAAATATAATTTAAACTTGCTCTAAACTTGACAATATTAAAGTTAAGACTAAATTAACTTTAATTATTATTAAAAGGATTAAAGATAATGCCTATTAACCCTGACGAATTAGGAACCATAAAAGAAAAGCTAATCACTATTGTTAATCAATCGTTAAATAACTTAGAGCTTATAGTCAGGTCTCGTGATTTTTTATTTTCTAGAGAGAATCGTCATATAAAGCCACTATTTTATTCCGCATTTTATGAGTATTGTGGTTCTGAAGAAGGCTCAAGTGAAGCAATGAACAGTACAATTAAAACAATAAGCACAAGATTATTGAGGTCAGAAGCTATCGAGTTTGAAAAAGCAGGTTTATACGGAGCGCAATTAGAGACAAAAATTGCCCTTGTTAATCATGCTTGGAATAAGTTTGGTATGCGTAATATTATAGACCTTAAGCGCTGGGTCGAGTGTCTGAAGTCCTTAATGATGAGTATATTAGCAATAACAGGGGCTGATGAAGCGCTAAAAGAACTGTTCGATATGATAACAAATATACTATCAGATCAGGTTGATAATCAGCTACTTCAATAAAGCACCTTTTTTAGTTATGTGATCAAAGCTAAATACGTGTTCTCGAGGCGATTCGTTACATAGCACAGTGAATCGCCTTTTCAATTCAATTTGTACGGAAACTAGCGATGAATTCATTAGCCATTACGTCGCTATTGCTATTCGTAAATCATTGTCACATAGAAAGGAAATATTGAATTACCTATTAGAGAAAACACCAGTTACAACAATAAAAAAAACGCTTAATTGCGTTTTTTTTCTCTGATTATTATTTTATGGCTAAACTCCAACAGCGTTAAAGAGTGCAGTCTGCTAGAAAGCGTTTAATCATTTATTAACCAACCTTGCTCGGTGGCGATATCAATTTGCTGACACACGTACTGCCATAATTGGGGTGCTAAACCTTCAAGGTACTGATTGCGCTTAAGCACTTGCGATTTTTTAACGCTATGTCGAGCCCAACTACCCCCGTTATTCCTCATGTTTTGTAGCAACGGTAATACTGCATCAATGGCTTTGGCAAACCTCGCATCAATGGTTTCAGCAGCTTCAAATTCTAACCACAATTGTTGGTACTTGTTAAACTGTTGCTCTGGTAATAAACCAAAGAGTCGTTTTGCGGCTGCCAGTTCTTTTTCTGCCTGCGCTGCAATGTCTGCACTGTCGGAAAAAGCAAACATGTCGCCTGCGTCAATTTCAACAATATCATGAATAAGTAGCATGTTCATAACCCGTAAAATATCTACTTTTTCTTCCGCATACTCATGCAGTATTTGCGCGGTTAACGTAATGTGCCAGCTATGCTCAGCACTATTCTCAAATCTATTTTTATCTGATTTGACCAGCGCTTGTCGATAAATACTTTTCAGCCGGTCTAATTCAATAATAAAATCTAATTGTTTATTCAATGCTTCCACTATGTCTCCTAAATAATAAATAATACGAAAATTGCTTAATGTGACAAAGTGTCAGTTAAATATGAGCCGTTACTAAGGTGAATTCCAATCACTCTAGAATTATCGTAGGGTATTTCTTAGTTATGTTAATATTAGCCACTATAAACTGTTTTTATAATAGTACTAGCGGTTACGCTTCATCGATAAAGTAATTAAAATCAACACGGAGCTACTAATATGAAATTATTATCGCGTCGAACAAACGTTATTATTGCTACTATTTTAGTCATTGTTATTGGCGCTATTGCCTACTATTACAACAACAATAAGATCACTGAACTTCCCCCCATGACAGTGCAAGAGAAAAAAGCCAGGTTTATCTCACTAATTGTCCCTGCTGTTGATCATGTTTACGAAGATCTTATGACACAGTATCAAGAGGTTAAAAGTGTTATTGATAGTGGCGAAAGTAATGATGAAATTGAACAATTAAAAATTGAATACAAAGCAGATACTAACAAAAAGCTATTAATGGCATTAAAGCCGCATCCAAAAAGTATCGCCATAGCGCAAGCGGCTATGGAAAGCTCTTGGGCTACCTCGCGTTTTTTCCTCGAAGCCAATAACATCTTTGGTGTTTGGTCATTCGACGAAGATGAGCCACGCATTCCCGCGAATGAAAAACGCGGCGATAAAACCATATGGGTAAGAGAATACGATTCCATTGAAGACTCAGTATACGATTATTACCGCACATTGGCCCGCGGCAGAGCTTTTGCGGAGTTTAGACAAAAAACCATGGAAACAAATGATCCCCACGTGCTAGTGAAAAAATTGGATCGCTATTCAGAAAAAGGTAAGGTCTATGGCAAAGAACTTACCGCTATTATCAAGTACAACAACTTTGACGAGTACGATGACTATGACCATGACCATGACCATGAGAATGAGAGCGGAGAGGTGAAATAAAGCGCCTTTTATTTTGGCCCAAGCATTTTCTCTGCCACCACCCATTCGTTAAACTGCGCTTGCGTCAATAACTTCAACGCGAGTGCAGCTTCTAACAAAGTACTACCATCTTGATGAGCTTTTTTTGCTATTTTTGTCGCATTGTCATAACCAATATGTGGGTTTAGTGCGGTCACTAACATCAGCGACTCATCGCGCAGTTTAGCTATACGCGCTTGGTTGGCAGTAATACCAAGCACACAGCGCTGAGTAAAACTGGCGCAACCATCCGCCAACAAGCGTATTGATTGTAATAAGTTATAAATCATCACAGGTTTAAAGACATTCAATTCAAAATGTCCATTCGACCCTGCCACGGTGATAGTGACATGATTACCCATTACCTGTGCAGCGATCATCGTTAACGCCTCACATTGTGTCGGGTTAACTTTACCGGGCATAATTGATGAGCCTGGCTCATTTTCTGGCAAACTAATTTCACCGATGCCGCAGCGTGGGCCTGAGCCTAATAAGCGAATATCATTAGCAATTTTCATCACACTCGCCGCGATAGTATTTAACGCGCCACTCGCTTCAACTAATGCGTCGTGGGCAGCGAGTGCTTCAAACTTATTCTCTGCTGTGCTAAACGGTAGTTTGGTAACTTTGGCGACTTGTGCGGCAAACTTAACATCAAAACCTTTCGCGGTATTAAGTCCTGTGCCTACGGCTGTGCCACCTTGCGCTAACGGGTACAGGGCCGGTAAAACAGCGTTAACACGACGAATAGCATGATCAATTTGCGCGCGATAGCCGGAAAATTCCTGACCTAAGGTTAGGGGCGTTGCATCTTGCATATGGGTACGACCAATTTTGACCAGAGGCTCAAAAGCGATCGACTTCGCCGCTAGCGCATCACGAAGCGCAATTAGGCTAGGTAACAATTGTTGGGTGATTTGTTCCACCGCCGCAATATGCATTGCCGTTGGAAAGGTGTCATTAGACGATTGCCCCATATTGCAATGGTCATTCGGATGCACAGGCACTTTGCTACCAATAACGCCGCCAAGCAATGCAATTGCGCGATTCGATATCACTTCATTACAATTCATATTGCTCTGCGTACCTGAGCCGGTTTGCCAAACCGAAAGCGGAAAGTGCTCGTCAAGCTGCCCTGCTATAACTTCATCTGCCGCGGCTATTATTGCATGTGCAATGTCAGCATCTAGTAAGCCCAAGTCCATATTCACCTGTGCCGCTGACTGTTTTACAATAGCCAAGGCTCGAATTAACGGCTTCGGCATAGTTTCATCACCAATAGCAAAGTTAATTAAAGAACGAGCCGTTTGCGCACCGTATAATTTATCTTTTGGTACATTAAGCTCACCAAAAGAATCACGCTCTATTCTATAATCATCCATCATGTTGTTCCTTTTAGGCAATACGATTTTGGGTTAACAAATCAAATTTAGGTACTCAATAAAAACCAACAATATTTATTCACTATCAATTGCTTATAACTAACTTTTTATATTCACTGTAAAGTAGGCGATTTGTTCATGCAAATTATTGGCTA
>Ga0208643_1001094_pt1 | contig 15922 bp, 34 predicted proteins | sample VirMetDEL_Nov_12_FD_184516 | JGI IMG/M metagenome (GOLD analysis project Ga0208643, IMG submission 184516) | Aqueous microbial communities from the Delaware River and Bay under freshwater to marine salinity gradient to study organic matter... | ecosystem: Environmental > Aquatic > Marine >... | reverse complement strand
TAACCCCTGCGTTGAGTCATCTTGGCTATCTTTGCAGCGTCACTGCTTGACATTATCTGAATAGAATTGCCAGTTTTATGATTTATCAGTGGAGCACAACCGTATGTTTCTACTGTTGAACAGTTGGTACACACACTGAAACCAAGACGAACTCTGCCAGGTGGTATTATATTTTTGCATTTACATTTCATATTTATTTGTTTTTGTATATATATTATCCAAAAGCAATCGTATTTAGTTTGTAAAAATTAATATTAATGGATAAACCGCTATGTAATATAAAAATAAAGTTGCTATTAAGCTTATCCATATAAAAGCTACCCATAGTATTTTCTTAAATAAACTAAATTTTTTAAAGTTGTTACTTCCGTTAAATAAATCTTTCATATGCTTTATTTTTCATACCATAACGCGTATATTTTTACGCCATTTACATTGTTAATTAATTTCTTTTCTTTTATTACCTCTTCAGTTATATGGCTTTTGTCCATATACTTTGGGTTTTTACTGTTCAATTTTCTTTTCTTCATTTTTAATATTCTGCTGTTAATATTTCTGTACACTCTGCCCATGTCATTTCTTCTATCTGTTCTTCAGTATATATACCGAGTTCAGCTACTAATTGCCACGGACTCATATTAATTTATATTTATGGCCATCTATTATTACTGCTACGTCATTTATATTATTTCTATACTCATTTGCTCTCACTTCATGAAATTCCAAGTTTTCTTTTTGCATGTCATACTTCCACTTTGGTACAAATTTACCTTCTTGTACGTAATTCGCACGCTTTATAAACTCGTTCTTGATTACATACTTCATCATATACTCGAGTCTATCGATTTCTATTGGTATTAGTTCGCATCTTTTACTACGAAATCTATTGAATTTACCTGTTTTTATACTTTTTTGCGCTTTATCACACCACGCATAGTCAGGGTAATACTCGTAATCACTCATAACTCTTTTGTTGATTTGCCAATTACTATGACAGTCAACGCCTTGATTTCTTACGTAACCGCTTTGAAATGAACCGTACTCCATATAAGTGTTTTTCTTGTCTGATAGTATTGGTAATCGCCACACTACTGTGCCATTTTTGTCTTGTGCTGGTGAGCTAACATCTTGTATACCAAGTAGTTGCATCTGTTCCCATATTTTTTCATAGCGTGAGTCGCCGAAGTAGTCTATTTTATTCATATACTTAGTTCTTGTTTTATAAATCTTAGTGCTTCGTTGTAACCAAATTGCACTGCCATTTGTGTTAATACTATGTCAGCGCTACCTTGATTTGCTTTTGCAAACGCGTCGAGTGCTGCTCTGTTTTTTGGAGTTGCAACTATACTTCTATCGAATGTAGTTAACTCTTTATTTATTAATTTATTTATTTTATTCATATTTATATTATCCAGCTTTATTCGTATTTATTTTGTATTTCTCTTAGTACTGCTTCAAACGCTTTGATGTAACCAACGTCAAATACTCTCATACTTTCTGGTGTCCAACCTGCTTCATCAAATACTTGTTCGAAGTGCTCAGTATCTTTAAAGTATACTCTTGCGTCTGCTATTTCTTGTTTTAAAAATTCTTTTAATTCTTCCATATTAATCTAATCCGTCTCTATTATTAGTTGTTATTCCTGCTTGTTTGTCAAGTTTTATGCACTGAGCTATTGCTCTTGCGTGTATTTGATCTGCTTCATGCCTATTATCTGTTTCTTTGCACCAGTTTTTAGCATAGCTTATTGCTTCATCAATAGTTTTTTCATATACTGAGTTGTAACTACCGTAGTGATCTTTTAATTCTACTTTGAAGAAACTGCTATCGTTGCTTTTTTCTATTGTTATATAGTATTTACTTTCTTTATTCATATTATTTTGCTACTTTGTCAAAGATATAAGTGTAACCTTTGTAGTTGAACCATTCGCTGATGCCTTCTTTTTCTCTGAACTCGATACAACCAAAGTTTTGTGGTAAGTCACAAACAGTATATGGTTTGTAAATTAAGTTGTTTAGTTGAACGTAGTCGTTTTTTAAGTGTTTTATTTTATTCATAATTATTATTTTTTCTGTATATATTATCCGTTAGTGTTCGTATTTAGTTTGTTATTATTAAGAAGCAGCACCAAGCGACAAACGTAATCCACGCAATTGCACCTACTTCTAGTATTATTCTACATATTTTCTCCATTACTTTATTATTAATTCATAACCTTCATAGTAATCGTCACTTAGTATTGAGTTAGCTCGTTCTAACGCTTGTTCAAATGTGTTGAAGTTAGCACTACTACTTGACCAGTAAGAATCAGTTTGAGTTTTACGCTCGCATGAATAATGATTATCACCGTGTCTTGTTACTACTACTGCTTTTATTTCTTTTTCTGGTTTTGTTCTTGGTAAAGAAAACCACAAGTGTTTTAATTCTTCTCTAGTCATATTATATATTTGTTACTCCGTTATTTACTACTAATTTATTTATAAAGTTATCAAGTTTTTGTTCAGCTTGTTTTTGTTTTACTAACTTTATTAAGAATGGCGTCATTTTCATTGCTCTATCTTTTTTTTCTTGTTTATACTGCTTCCAGTGCTCGATTGCTTCGTACATATTTATTTATTTTTTACATTTATATTATCCAAGAGTTATCGTATTTATATTGTAATCATAACAGTAATAGTATACTTCATCTCTACACTCTTGACTAAGTCCAATCCAGTTCTCCCACTGTTTACCATCTTCACGAGGAAATAGTTGATTAGTCATTGCCATTTCATACTCATGTTTACTTCTTGAGTCATTTACTTCTTGGAACGCTTGTTCCCACGTTTTATATTTTCTGTACATATTTTTATATTTTAGTTGTAGCGTGAGAATCGAACCCACCTCTGCACCGTGACTACATTACTATTCATGTTTGATTGTACGAGGGAATAGTGAACTAACTCGACTTTGTGTTACTACTCGCAGATTTCTCTAGCAACTAGTGGAACGTTATTACTTGCAGTGTAACTTTTGTACTTAATGAAACACGCCATTTTTTCTAGTTTTTCTGACATTACTTCATACACTTTGTCGTGATTATAAGTAGCAGTTTTGCCATTTTTGAAGTTTACTGTTATTACTGCATTTTTACCGATTAGAGATTTTCTTATTACAAATCTTTTAGAGTTCATTTTCATAGTTATTTATTTTATTTATTATTAGTTTAATTTAGTTATTTATATTATCCACATTGAGTCGTATTTACATTGTAAAAGTAATAGTATTATTTGAGTATTAATTTTAGTTAGTATATATTGCGCTGAGTGTGTGAGTGTTTCATTTTATTAATTTCTTTTTACAATTATATTATCCATAATGAGTCGTATTTAGTATGTAAAAAACTTAAATATATATTAGTAAAAATAAAAACGTGAAAATAGTTATAAAAAAATAATAAAAATAAATTTATAAAAAAAAATCGTATAAACAAAAATAAACGAGGGGGGCCCGCTAAACGATATTGACTTTTGATATACGAGGTGAATACGAGTAGAGTAGGGCAACACTACACCCCAATATTTACGATAACTTTTTTTATGGACATTAGCCAGTTATAGTTATCTAGTAAGACCCTATTGTCCACTTTTTAAATTTAACTTTAACTATGTAATAATTATCTTATGAATTCACCTATAAAACTAACCAAGCAAAAGTTGTCTAAGTCTGCTGCCGCAAAAAAGGCTGCTAGAGATCTTATAGCCGCCAAATCTGCTAAGCGTAAAGCTCACAAGGCTGATAGCCAGAGTAAGCGCCGTAAAGCAATAAAAGCTGGTAAGAATATAGCTGGTAAAGATTACGATCATAAAGACGGTAAGTTTAAGTCTGTAGCAGCAAATAGAGGCAATGATAGTAAAGGGACACGACAGGAAGGTAAAAAGAATTATAAAATAAAAAGATAAAGACATGAACAAAGGACCATTTAAAATGAAAAAATCTCCAGCCAAACACACGGGTATGGGTATGCTTGGAGGTAGAAACACTAGCAACGCTAACAACGCTGTTGTAGGTGGTAATAAACCATTACGTGGTAATATGCTTGGAGCATTAGGCGGAGCGATAAATTTTCCAAGTGCTACAGGTGGTGGTGGTCGTCGTAATAAACGTAGAGGTATGGGTGCTTTAAATACGTTTAGAAATAGAATCAAAGGTATTTTCGGATAATGTTTAAAGATTTTGATATAAGCCCTTTTAAGAAAATGAAGCCACCTAGCAATAGTAGCTTTGACACTTCACAAGAATTAAAAGAACTTAACAAGATACCTTTGAAAAAAGACTTTGTAAAGAAGTTTGACAACATAGAGTCTGCATTTGCTAAAACAGCTAAAGATAATAATATAAAAGATTACGATAAAAGTATTGCTGCAAAGTTAATAAAAGAGTCTGCACCTGTAATATTAAAACTAAAGAAGTATCACAACAGGCCAAGACCTAAAGATCTAGATAAAAAACTGCCTAACTACGAGATGGCATCTATGAAAACCCCTTCATATCCATCTGGACATTCTGTTCAAGGTTTTTTAATAGGTTCTTATTTAAGCGATAAATACCCTAAGTCTAGAAAAAGACTAATGGCTACAGCGAAAAATATATCTTATAGTCGTAGAGTTGCCCGTGCTCACTATAAGTCGGACAGTAAGATGGGCGAACAATTAGGTAACTCAATGTATAAACATATTAAAAATAAAACATAAAATGAAGAAAGCTCCAGCAAAAATGAAGAAAAAATCTCCAACTAAAAAACTAGGTGATTTAAATAAGGACGGTAAAATGTCTGGATATGAAACAAAAAGACAAGCTGCTATTGAAAAGAACATGAAATCTCCAGCTACTATGAAGAAGTCAGCTATGAAAATGAAAAAAGAATCTATGGCAATGATGAAAAAATCTGTTGCTATGATGAAAAAAGCTTCAGCTATGCAAATGAAAATGAAATCAGCTGCAAAGATGAAGAAAAAGAAATAGGGAAATACCCTATACCAAGTATTAACCAAAATAAAACCAATGACATACTTATATTATAAAACGAGTACGGCAACGTACAACCAAAAACCAAGTGAAAAAGAAATTAAACAGTGGAAACATTTAGCTGATAAAGCTAACTGGAGAATTACTCAACTGCCAAATGGATTTTTCCAAACTGAATGTTTAAACCCTGATAGTGAAGACACATGGCAAGACGTCACTAGAAGAGAAACTATAGAAGGAGCTGAGGCTGCAATTGATGGAAGCATCGATCACTTTGCTAAAAAGCTAGAAGCAACTAAAGGACCTAAGGTAGTTAAGACATTCAAATAAACTCAAATCAATTAAATTTAATTAAATGGAATATAATAATCCCAGTGAACTTATCAAAGAGTTAAGTTTTGGTAATGACGCTAAAAGTAAAATTATTGCGGGTGTAGATAAACTAGCGAAAGCTGTAAAGTCTACTCTAGGAGCATCTGGCAAGTGTGTAATATACGAAGATGCTAGAGGCAACCCGGTCATCACAAAAGACGGTGTAACAGTAGCCGAATCTGTTGTCTTATATGACCCGGTTGAAAACCTCGGCGCTACTCTAATTAAAGAAGCCGCTAAAAATACAGTGAAAGAAGCAGGTGACGGTACTACAACAGCTACCGTCCTTGCTGAAGCACTGCTAAAAGAAGTAAACAAAGACAAATACAAAGACTTTTCTACACGTTTTATGAAACAAGGTATAGAATCTGCTTTACAAAAGGTAATAAAACAACTAACAGACAAAGCTATAGCAGTAAAAGGCAGTATGTTAAAAGACGTTAGTAGTATAAGTTGTAATAACGATACTAAACTAGGGGCTATAATAGCTGAAGCTTACGAAAAAGTAGGTAAAGACGGTGTTGTTTTCATGGAAACATCAGAAACAGACGAAACATACGTTGATATTGTTGATGGTGTGCAGTTTGACTGTGGTATAACATCACCGCATTTTATTACAGATACTGAAAAACATGAAGCTGTTCTTGAAGAACCGCTAGTTTTGATTGTTGGTAGTGAAATACCTAACATACGTAAGATACAACCTATACTAGAACATGTTATAAAACATAAAAAAGAGATACTTATTGTAGCGCAGGTTGACCCACAACTTAAATCAGCCCTTATGATGAATAAAGTAAAGGGTAATATCAAGGTAAATATCGTAGATTTACCAGGCTTTGGTCCTACTAAACAAGATACAATACAAGATTTAGCGTTTTTAACAGGAGCTACAGTAATAAATGAAGAATTAGGCGATGATATGGACCTTATTACTATTGATTGCCTTGGAAAAGCTGAAAAAGCTGTTACAAATGACAAAAATACAGTTATAACTACAATAGATTTAGATGTAGATCTTGAAGAAAGAGTAAAAAGCGTAAAAAATGCTATAAAAAACGAAAAAAACCCGTTTTTGCAAAAAAAGCTTAAAGATAGATTAGCTATGCTAACAGGAAAAGTTGGTGTGGTACGAGTTGGAGCTGTATCTAAGGTAGAATTAAAAGAAAAGAAGGATAGAGTAGAAGATGCAATATATGCTACCAAGGCTGCTTTGAAAGAAGGTATAGTTCCAGGTGGTGGTGTAGCACTTCTAAATGCTTCTCAAGAAATAATACCTGAAGGTTATGGTGAAGAAGCTTTGCTAAGAGCTATAAGAGCACCTTTTTATACTATATTAGATAACGCAGGTATAGACAACATAGATGAACCGTCATCAGGTGAGGGAATAGATGTGACAAACGGAAATGTACATGCTATGGTTAAACATGGTATTATAGATCCAGTGCTTGTTACTAAATCAGCACTTAAAAACGCGGTAAGTGTTGTAACTACTATTATATCCGCTGATTGTATAATTTCAAACATGAGAGGAAATGAAAGCAGTTAACCATTATATAATCGTAAAAAAAATAAAACAAGGGCCAAAGACAGTTGGTGGGCTTATACTTACAGAAGATATAGATGAAGACAATAGGTATATAAAGGCTAACGTAATATCTGTTGGTAACCTTGTAGAAGGGATAAACGATAAAGACATAGTTTATTATGACAAACATGCTGGACATGGAGTTCAGTATAAAGAAACATTATACCACGTTATCAGATCAGGTGACGTGGTACTAATTGATACCTAAACCATAAACCTTAAACTTAAAAACAAAAACAAATTATTAATTAAAAAAGAAATAAAATGATAAAAGAATCATTATTATACTTTGCAGAAGATACAACTTCATCTGATTCAGGTGGTCTATATTCTGCGTCTTCATTCTTAGGAATGGAGGTTGCAAGTGCTACTACTTGCAAACTTACTTTTAAAGCGGCAACAAACGCAGCGGCTGTAGCTACTGTAGTTGTGTCTTTTACAGGTACTTTTAAAGATGCTTGCAAAACTATTGCAGGTGCATTGAATAGCAATACAATGACGGTTGTTGCTGACGAAGCTAACGGTGTTTACTTAGAGCCATTTCATGGTACAGTAACAGTTGATAACGTTGTTTAATAATAAAAAATAAATAATTATGATAAATAAATTTGCATATTTCGCTATAGGATCTGATATAGATGCTGCTGGCGATGCGGTAATGGTTCCTGTAGATAATTTAGTTGGAGCTGAAATTAGTTTAGACGATGTTTTGCTTTTAAACTTTAAAGACGTTGGAGCATCATTTGCAACTGCTCAATCTGTTTTTAGTTTAACTCATGATGTTGGTGCTAGTCAACAAGCTATAGAACAAGTAGCTGCTGCTTTTGCATCAACTCCTAAAAATGGGTTTATTTCAATGGTAGATGTAGACAATGATGATATTGCTAACGCTGGTATTGATGTAATAACAGACGTAACTTATAGTTTATAATATAAAAAAATAAAGAAAATGACAGAAAAATATTTATACTTCGCAAAGAAGACAGCAAGAGCAATGACGTTTACAGCTTCTACATCTGGAACAACTTATAGGTTAACAACAGGTGATTTTATAAATCCTTTACCAGATGGTGTTGCTGATACTAACACTATATTTGCTAACGGTGCAGTTACTATGACTTTAACTGCTCATGCTAACCATACGTTTGGTACTGCTTATAACTCACCATCAGCTGGCGAAACAGTTGTAGTTAATGCTCAAGCATTGAGTTACGATGGCGTACAAGACGTTACAGTTACTAATGCAACTACTGATCCTATCAACGGTATTACGCTTGACACTTCAACAGTTGGTAATAACGATGCTGTATTTACGATTAACGTTCCTATGTTAGCTGGTGATTGCTTGCTTCAAAAAGCATCTCAATTTAAAGGTGTAGAAATGGTTGACAACGATACTGCAGACATATACTTCGAGCCACATACAAACGATGGGGTTGGTAATGGTGTTGATAAAGTTAGATTAAGTTACACTGCTGGTAACTTTAAATTACTTTGTGACTCTCTTAATGCTCTTATAACAGACGAGAGAAACAAAGCTGGTTTAGTTGTTGTTGCAGATGATTACAGAAGCATATTCTTAAACAACAATATCACAGGAGTTACAGCTATTGACTCTATAACTTTAGATTCATAGTAGTTGAGATTAACCGCGCAAGATTTGCGTGAAATGAATATCCTTAAGTATTACAGGCTCACTAGAAAGTGGGCTTGTAAGACTTACGGGATTTTAGACGCAGACTTAGAATTATTATTTTATTTAGATTGTGAAAAAAGATTCACACGAAAAGATTTCATGGACGGAGCATACACATTTTCTTGGGACAAAGCAAGGTGGGACAGGCTTAGACAAGATGGCTGGATAGATGTATGGAGGCATAGAAATCGTACCACTATAAAGTATAGTGTGTATCAAACATCATATAGATGTAAACAATTAATAAATAGAATATACCGTATATTATTAGGCGAAGAAGACATGCCTACATCTGAACGTAGCGTATTCTATAATAACAAATCATATACAGATAAAGTTTATAACAAAGCTATAGACGATATGATTAAAGATAAAAATAGATAATGCCAGGATCACCAAAACAAAATAGTATGTTTTCAAAAGCGGATGGTTTTACTTTAAGTATGAACCACCCTAACCCTATTACTAGTTGTGGTAGAAGAAGAAGTCCATTGCAAAAAAGCAATGAACCTAGAAAAACAACAAAAGGTAAAGGTAGAAACTTTAGAACAACTAAAGAAGGTGCTGGTATGACAGCTGCTGGTGTTAGAAAATACAGAGCTAAAAACCCAGGTAGTAAATTAAAAACTGCAGTTACTGGTAAAGTAAAACCTGGTAGTAAAGCCGCTGGTCGTAGAAAATCATTTTGTGCAAGATCAAAAGGTTGGACAGGTGAAAGAGGTAAGGCTGCTAGAAGAAGATGGAGATGTTAACTAATAAAACAACAATATGAAAAAGAATTCAACACCATTTAAAATGAAAAATACCAACTCACCTGCAAAATGCTGGAAGACGCATAAGAAAGTAGGTATGAAAAAATCACCTACAAGACCAGGTGTAATGGTAAATGATTGTGTGAAAAAATAATGGGATTTAAACTAGGATCAGAAACAGGTAATTACGCTACAAGCGGCGAGATACGCAAAAAAATGCGTTTTGGTAAAGAAGCTGGTGGTGATGCTTCAGTGCCAGGTACTCCTGTTATTAGAAAGAACTTAGACCCTGGGATTATGGGTGAAGCTAATATGGACGGTAGTATATTTATAAGTAATAAAATACAACCAGGTAGTTTTGAAGAAAGACAAGTTTTAAATCATGAAATGGTACATGCTACACAAATGCGTACAGGTAAGTTAGAGTATGGCGATAACTTTGTTAAGTATGATGGTGTTACATACCCAAGAGAAACTATAAATGGTAAAGATATGATTAAAGTAGATGGTAAATGGACTGAGGCTGGTGGAAACTTTCCTTGGGAAAAAGATGCAAATTATGGAAATATTTAAAGACAACAACGAGTGGAATGAGAAATCTGTAGTCGGTTTTATTGCATTTGCAATAATGTGTGTAATTATGATAGTAGATCTTATAACTGGTTGGTTAGGTAGAGACTTAATGATTAATGAGTTTGTATACGATTCGTTTGTGCTTGTAGTGTTGGGTTGTTTTGGTATAAGTGGATTAGAAAAATTTGCTAAAAAATAATATGTCTGTAATAACAACTATAAGCGGCATACCTTTATACAGCACAAGAAGAGAAGCTTTAGCTTGGGCTAGAGCAAATGGATTAACTGGTTACCACACTCACGTTTATCAAGGTAAGACTGGTTTTATGGGTGGAGCAACTCACAGTCAAGCAACAACACCAACAACTCAAACAGTTACAACTCCAACAGTAACATCAACACCTAACACCAATAGTGGTGGTGGTGGATATTAAAGATTAAATTATGTTAGGTAAACTATTTTCAGGTGGCGCAGCAGACTTAGTTAAAGGTGTTGGAAGTGTGATAGACAATCTACACACTAGCGGTGAAGAAAAACTTGCTGCAGAACAAAAAATAAAAGAATTAATAGCTAACTACGAAGTTGAGATGGAAAAGAACATCACATCTCGCTGGGAAGCGGATATGAAAAGTGATTCGTGGCTAAGCAAAAATGTTCGACCACTAGTATTAATATTTTTAGTATTATGTACAATGCTACTTATATTTATTGATGCTGGTAAACTTAACTTCAACGTAAAAGATTCTTATATAGATCTTTTACAATTAGTATTAATAACAGTGATCGGTGCTTATTTTGGCGGTAGATCATTTGAAAAAATAAAAAAATAAAAAATTATGAGTAAATATTTTACAGTAGAAATAAAACCTACAGTAACAGCATCAAAACAACACATAGGCGTATTTACAGCTGGCGATGTTCTTTTTGACTGGACAGAATTTGAAATACCAAAAGGTAGCGCCAAGTTAATAGGCGCAACAGTTTTAGTTAGACCTAAAGGAGATGCTTCACCTACAGCAAACGCTAAAGCTATGTCTTTGTTAATTTCAAAATCAAACACTGTTAGTTTAGGAACTATAAATTCAGATGCTAACAATAGACCTTCTAATGACTTAGTTGCTCATGTAGAACTTGCTGATACTGATTTTACACCAGCAAAGCTTAATAGTACAGCTATTGGAACTACTCCAACAACTACAGCTGATATTCCTGCTGGAGTACCTACAGTTATAACAGCTGATCAAGACTTAGCATCAACAGTTGGTTTTGACAAGTTTTATATAGGCGCGTTAGCTGGAACTCAGTTTTTCACAACTTTAATAAGAATAAATGATGCTGATATTGACTCAGCATCACCAGGAACCGCTTTAGTAACTGATGGTACTAGTATGACTGTGTTAGAACACTTTTTACCTGGAGATGTACTACATGCGCACGATGATGCCGTAATAGGAACTGTAAGTACAGTAAATAGTTCTACTAGCATTACTTTAACAGAAGCTATAGCAACAGGTGTATTAACACACCAAGATTATGTTTACAACATACACCCAATTAGAATTATATTACAATTCGAACAATAAACAACAACAATTAACTTAAATTAAATAAAATGGCAAAAAAGAAAGAAAAGGTTGTAGACCTTAAACCTACAAATATTACTGACGAGCAGTTAAAATCTATTCAAGACGTAGTTTCACCTATTAACAATGCACAAATGGAGATAGGTAGAATAGAATCTAGAAAACACATGTTGTGTCATGAAGTAGCTTCATTACAAGATAAACTTCAAGTTATTCAAAAAGAACTAGAAGATCAGTACGGCACTGTTAATGTTAACATACAAACTGGAGAAATAAATTACGATGTCGAAGCTAATTCGTAAAATTTCTATAGGTAAAGATTATAAGAATGACGCCATGCACTATGCCGTTGGGCAAGAAGTGTATGGTGGTCATACTATATGTGACATCTTAGAAGAAGACGATAAGTTTAGCGTTTATATTAAAAAAGGTAAAGATGTTTTACCTTGGAAAGACTTTAATAAAAACATGGCTGTATCTGTAGAGTATAATTTAACGTACTAATGAAAAGTGTTTACAACTTCGTTGTAGCACCTTTAAACTCAAGATACAACAATACAAAAAAAGTAGAAGGTAAAGATTTAATACTAAACACTAAAATATTCAGTCATCAACATGTTAGTAGAGAAGCTATTGTAAAAGCACTACCTACGGTTGGTGATACAAATATAAAAATTGGTGACAAAGTTATAGTTCATCACAATGTATTTAGAAGATGGCACAATCAGTACGGTATAGAAAAGAATAGTAGAAGTTATGTTGATGAGCAAACATACTTAGTACAACCAGATCAAATATTCTTACATAAAGGTACCGAGTGGCAAGCGCAAAAAGGATATTGTTTTGTGGCGCCAGTAAAATCTACAAGCGAGCTAAGCGTAGATAAAGAAAAGCCTTTAGTTGGTATTGTTAAGTATACCGACGGCGCGTTTAACAAAGGCGATTTAATAGGTTTTAGGCCAAGCTCAGAATATGAGTTTATTATTGACGGTCAAAAACTATATAGAGTATTATCAAATTTTATTACAATCAAATATGAATATCAAGGAGACGAAGAAGAATATAATCCAAGCTGGACATAAAGCAGTTGAAGAACTGATTAAAGTAGCTAAAGAAGCTATTGTAGACTCTGACGATGATATATCAGCTGACAGGTTAAAAAATGCTGCAGCGACAAAGAAACTAGCTATATTTGACGCGTTTGAAATATTGAGTAGAATACAAGAAGAAGAAAATATATTAGAGGGCAAAGAAAACAAATCAGAGGTTAAAGTGTTTAAAGGTTTTGCAGAAGGTAGATCTAAATAATGTACGAGCAAGACCTATATAGTGTTGTAGAGCCTATAAAAAAGACTACTATAAGTAGACTTAACAAAGGTAAAAAGTGGAAGTACGGGTACAACAAAGAGCATGATATTGTAGTTATATCTAAGACTGGTGAGATCGGTGAGATATACGAGATACAAAACTTTCAGATAGCTTTACCGAAAGAACGTAGTGTGTATAGCAACGAGGAAAAAAAGTGGAAACAGTTTGAATATCCAAAGGAATTAACAAGACTTAAAAACATATTTGACTGGAGAGTTTATGCTGAGGAGAACAAAGCTAAATGGTTTGACTATATAGATGAAGAGTTTAAACGCAGAGAGCAAGGCTTTTGGTTTAACAACAACGGCACGTCAACATATATAACAGGTACACATTACATGTATTTGCAATGGAGCAAGATTGATGTAGGTGCACCAGATTTTAGAGAAGCTAACAGATTGTTCTATATATTCTGGGAAGCTTGTAAGGCAGATAAAAGATGTTATGGCATGTGCTACCTTAAAAACAGAAGATCTGGTTTTTCTTTTATGTCATCGGCAGAGACAGTTAACCAAGCTACAATATCAAGCGATAGTAGGTTTGGAATATTATCAAAAACAGGTGCGGATGCTAAAAAAATGTTTACAGACAAGGTGGTTCCAATATCAATTAACTACCCGTTCTTTTTTAAACCAATTCAAGACGGTATGGACAGGCCTAAGTCTGAACTTGCTTATAGGGTTCCTGCAAGTAAGTTCACGCGTAAAAAAATTACTGCTAACGAAAAGCAGGAAGACTTGGCTGGACTTGATACTACTATTGATTGGAAAAATACAGGTGATAACAGTTATGACGGAGAAAAACTTCAGCTGTTAGTACACGATGAAAGCGGTAAATGGGAAAGACCCGATAATATATTAAATAACTGGAGAGTTACCAAAACATGTTTACGATTAGGTAGTAGAATTATAGGTAAATGTATGATGGGCTCAACATCAAACGCATTAGACAAAGGTGGAGAAAACTTTAAAAAACTATATAACGCATCAGACGTCACTAAGCGAAACAGAAATGGACAAACAGCGTCTGGCTTGTATTCTCTCTTTATCCCAATGGAGTGGAATTACGAAGGATTTATTGATGAGTACGGAATTCCAGTGTTTGATAGTCCAGACTATGATGTCTTCGACCCACATGGAGAGTTAATAGACGTAGGTGTAGTAGAAAATTGGCAAAACGAAGCTGATGGATTAAAAGGCGATCAAGATGCTTTGAACGAATTTTACAGGCAGTTTCCAAGAACTACAGAACACGCATTCAGAGATGAAACAAAAAACAGTATATTTAACTTAGTTAAAATATACGAACAAATAGATTATAATGAAGAAATGTCTAGAACACTAGGCATTACTAAAGGTAATTTTCAATGGGTAAATGGTGTTAAAGATTCTAAAGTAATATTTTATCCAGATCCGAAAGGTAGATTTAAAGTAAGCTGGACACCACCTCAACAGTTACAAAACAAAGTTGTAATTAAAAACGGTGTAAAACATCCAGGTAACGAACATATGGGTGCTTTTGGCTGCGATAGCTACGATATATCAGGTACCGTCGATGGCGTCGGCTCTAAAGGTGCACTCCATGGATTAACTAGGTTTAGCATGGAGGACGCTCCTGCTAACCAGTTCTTCTTAGAATACCTAGCCAGACCACAAACCGCAGAAATATTCTTTGAGGACGTTCTAATGGCATTAGTATTTTACGGGATGCCTATACTCGCAGAGAACAACAAACCTCGTTTATTGTATTATTTAAGAAGACGTGGCTATAGAGGTTTTAGTATGAATAGACCTGATAAAATATGGAATAAATTATCTGTAGCTGAAAAAGAAATAGGTGGTATGCCTAACTCTAGCGAGGATATAAAACAAGCTCACGCCGCTGCTATCGAAATGTATATACAAGATAACGTTGGTTTACAACAAGATGGTAGTATTGGTAGTTGTTATTTTAACGAGTTGTTAAATGACTGGGCAAAGTTTGATATAAATAAAAGAACAAAGCATGATGCGTCTATTAGTTCTGGTTTAGCTATAATGGCTAACAATAGACATCTTTATAGACCAAATGCACCAATACAAAAACCTAAACTAAACTTAAGTATTGCTAAGTATTCAAACAACGGTAGTACATCTAAATTAATTAAAAAATAAATATGGCAGAGTCTGTTATAAAAAGTTATTTTCCAAGTCAAGTCGTAAGCGATGCTGAAAAGCTAAGCTACGATTATGGTTTAAAGGTTGCTAAAGCAATAGAAACAGAGTGGTTTAATAATGACAATAGATCAACAAGATACGACGCGAATCAAAACAATTTTCATGAACTAAGGCTTTATGCTAGAGGAGAGCAGTCTGTGCAGAAATATAAGGACGAGTTGTCTATAAATGGTGATTTGTCCTATTTAAATTTAGACTGGACACCTGTACCTATTATACCTAAGTTTGTGGATATAGTTGTTAATGGTCTAGCAGAACGTATGTATGATATAAAAGCTTATTCGGTTGATCCTTATGGAGTGTCTCAAAGAACAGAGTATATGGAAGCTTTGTTAGAGGATATAAACATGAAAACATATAATGATTTTGTTAATAGTACTTTTGGTATTGATGTCTCTAACTCTGATCAAGAAACTTTACCAGCAAACGAAGAAGAGTTAGCGCTACACATGCAGTTAACTTATAAGCAGTCTGTTGAAATAGCAGAAGAACAAGCTTTGAAAGTTTTAATGGAAGGTAATAAATATGAATTAATAAAAAAACAATTTTACTACGATCTTACAGTTCTAGGTATAGGAGCTGTAAAAACTACTTTCAATACGTCTGAAGGTGTTGTAATTGATTATGTTGATCCTGCCGATTTAGTTTATTCATACACTGAATCTCCTTACTTTGACGATATATATTATGTAGGTGAGGTTAAAAATATACCTATAAACGAATTAGCAAAACAGTTTCCACATTTAGATGAAGAAGATTTAGAAG
>Ga0208643_1001092_pt1 | contig 15927 bp, 14 predicted proteins | sample VirMetDEL_Nov_12_FD_184516 | JGI IMG/M metagenome (GOLD analysis project Ga0208643, IMG submission 184516) | Aqueous microbial communities from the Delaware River and Bay under freshwater to marine salinity gradient to study organic matter... | ecosystem: Environmental > Aquatic > Marine >... | reverse complement strand
TAAATTCACCTCGTTCATTTCACTAGCACTAACTAACATAACTCTTTCATCAGTTAACCAGCAAGTGTGATCGATAGCATTCAATACATGTAAAAATAAACCGGTATTTAAAATATGGACATGCAGTTTTTCAAGCTTTGTTCTTGCCAATAAAACCTGGCATAAATCACCCAAGCCAACGCCGTACACCGAAGCAACTTTACTGTCCATAGGGATAAGCTGCGCTTGCATTTCTGCTTCGGCAATACGGTCATAATTACTGGTAAGTTGGACACCATTGACTATCAGTGTGTTGCTTTCAACCTCTATTGATAATGTATTCAAATCAACAACATCAAATTTTTTTCGCATATCGGGCCAACGCTGTTCAATGACCTTTAAGTTATTTACTAAGATATTATTTGTAGTACTCATAGTTACTCTATTATTGATTTTTTAGTATTTTAGTTACTTCATATTGCAATATATCAGCAAGAAAAATCATATCCCTACGTTGTTGTGCATCGAGCATCACACGCAGAATGGGCGCGAGTTGTTCAACTTGACTCTGGGGCAATGAAAGAGCAATTTCTTCGAGTTTTCGAAATGTTTTATTTAAGGTTGCAGCGCTATATCCAGCTTGTCCTTGTCTAATATAAACAACAGTTTCATTAATAATTTCTGTAATACTTCTCAGGTCATTATTCATTTGCTTAACTATATTAATTGATTAAAAACATCGCGAGCAACATTAGCTTTAGCGGTGACGACTCGATGTTCAGGATACTGCCCGACGACTGAATGCTGACTTTTAATATCGCTGTTTAGCACTAAGGCATTAGCACCAACAATAACATTTTCTCCTAATTGACAATCGCCAATTACCGATGCTTTTGAATACAAAATACAGCCTTCTTTAAAGCGTGGGTAATCGCCTGCTAATGTTGAACCAACAGTGACGTTTTGATAAACCACTAAGTAATTGGCATATTCAGCATTACCTAGTACCGTGCCAACGGGGTGAACAAACAGAAATATATCAGGCAGTGTTATGCTGTAAAAACAATCTAAACCGTTCAGGGTTTTATTTAAGTAAAATAATTTTTCAGCTAATACTATTGCATCATCTCGATACGCTTCATTACTTAACAAATAGATAAAGCTACAGTAATGGTCGCTATTTAGGTGATTAAAATACGCCTGATTATTTTCTTGATAATATTTTTTATCAATATGATTAAAGCAATACGCTAACCTTGCCAGTGTTTTATCAATAATCGCTGCTAATTCGGCGCTATGGTGATGTTCATCAGGAAAAAAACTAGCTAGTTGACGATTAACATAAATCACTAAATTTTCCGTGGTTAATGAAGCTTTCATCGCTGTCTCCTTAAACTTGTCAATTAAAGTGTAAAACCGTCATCAACGATAATATTTTGCCCGTTAACGTATCGTGATTCATCCGCAAGCAAATAGCGTAAAGAACCACTAATATCAGTAGGATTTAACATACCTTTTGATAAACATAATGCTTTGTAACGTGCTAAAAACTTATCCGGTTGGCTATCAAGTATACCGCCTGGGCTGAGCGAATTAACACGAATATTATTACCTTTAAGCTGTTTTGCCATATATTTGGTTAGATGGATAAGCGCCGATTTAATGGCAGCATATTCTACTGGCATGGTCATTTCTGTACTTTCATAAAGTTCTAATTTAGGCGCAATAACACCATAAACAGAGGCGATATTAATAATATTGCCATAACCTTGTTTGATAAAATATTTTGCTAATTGCTGCGATGTTAAAAAATAGCCACCCAAATTCATATTAAGATTTTGACAAAAGTCATCATATTCAACATCAAAAAATTTGCGGCCATAATTTTCATTTCTCGGATACGCATTATTAATTAAGGCATCAATTTTGCCATATTTTTTGTCGATAATAGCGAGTGCTTCATTAATCGATGACTTACTACAAATATCGAAATAAACAAATTCGCTTTTTGCCGGATGCTGGTCATTGATTTGTGCTGACAATTGCAACCCCATAGCTTGGTTCACATCAGCAATAATTACGGTGACGCCATGTTCAACAAGGTCCGTGGCAAAATGTTGACCTAATAAACCGCAGGCTCCGGTTAAAACAATAACTTTATCTTCTAATAACTGACTCATTTATTATCAACTCTTTAATCGGTTTATTAATATGCTGCTGCAAATATTAAGCTAGTTTTTTTGCCGAAATACCGGTTTAATCGCAGCCCCCAAAAGGTATTGTTCAACGCCATTTTCTAATGCTTGTTTGTATACCCTCAATGCTGACTTTAAGGCAGTTTTGGTCAGCGCCAATTCCTGCTCGCCATGACGATAAGATAAGGCAATCCATGGCATTAATACGCCCTGCTTGATCATTTCTTGTGAAAATAAAGTTCTCATGGCTAGGCAAGGCTGGCGTTTTTCATCTAATGTGGTGTAACCAGGTGAACAGGCAATACCAGAGCAAAAAATGTATTCATTTATACCTTCTGCCTGTGCTAATTGGTTAAATAAATCGATTAGCTGTTGACCATATGACCAAAGATGTTCAATCACCGGCTGCTGCTGCATAAACTTCATTGTTGCAACAAAAGCGCCAAGACCCGACATTTCAGCGCCATGCGTCGTCGACAATAAAAATAACCTTTCTTCACCCAACTGCTCAATCGAACCTAGCGCCATTATTGCTCTTTTACCACCCACGGCAGCGACAGAAAAACCATTCGCCATGGCTTTGCCGAAGGTAGATAAATCCGCTTGCACATTGTAATAATGCTGCGCACCTTTAAGATGCCATCGAAATCCTGTGATCATTTCATCAAGAATAAAAACAATACCGTGCTTATGGCATAGTCGTTTTACGTCATGCAAATAATTCTCACCCAGATGGGTTGTTGAAGCACACGGATGAGTGACGGTGCTCGGCTCTAATACTACGCAGGCAAATTTTTCTGGATAGCTATCGATCAGTTTCGCCAGTGATGCTAAATTATTATATTCAAAGGTTTTAGTTTGCTCAATTGTCGAGAGCGGAATGCCACGCGTGATAGGAGTAGAGGCAATAAACCAGTCATCATAAGAAAAAAACGGATGCTCTACACACCTTGCGATCATTTCACGTCCAGTATAAGCACGAGCCAATTTTATCGCGGCAGATACTGCCGTAGAACCATTTTTGGTAAATTTCACCATATCAACAGAATCAATTAACTCAATTAATAGCTCTGCCGCTTCAAGCTCGATTAACGAAGCACGTGTTAAGTTGTTGCCATTATTAATTTGCTCAATTGCCGCCTGATTAATTGCTGACTCAGCATAACCTAGGTGAACCGCTCTTAGTGCCATGCCATAATCAAGAAAACGCTTATTATCTTGATCAAAGGTGTAAGCGCCTAAACCGCTTTTTAATATTTGTGGCGCATTAGCTGGAAACTGATCGAAACCACGTGAATAAGTGTGCGCGCCACCAGGTATCGCTTTAAGTAACCTCTTGGTATAGGCATCATTCATGATTATTACTCGGGTTAGCGGCTTTAATTATGGCTAAATTATTCATGATCGCTTCAACACAGATAAAATCGGTTAAATCATCTATTTCAAATGCTTGCCATTTCGGTACTAAGTAAGCCACAGTTTTATGATGATAAAAACTTTTTTCTGCTAACAAGGTTGGGATGTCTGAGCCATACAATGACCCTTCATAACGAAAACACGCGGCTAAATCTTGTCGACGTAGTACTTTAAAGTTTTCTTGATAAGGCTGTATAAAACCTTGAGGGTCTATTTTAACACTAAAAGCGGGATGACCTTCCTCATTAGCACATAGGCCAACAATTGCTTTACCACCCTTAGTGTTATTTATTAAGCGCTCTATCGCTAAGTCGATATCGCTTGTTTCGGTAAGCGGTGAAGTCGGTTCCAGTAAAAATAAATAATCAAATTCCTGGCCAGCACTAGCAAGAGCTTCAAGAGCATGGGTAATAACATCGAATGATGACGCGTTGTCAGATGCTAAGTGATTGGGACGAATAAAAGGCACTTGCGCTTGATATTGCACAGCAAGGTCAGCAATTTTCTGACAATCTGTTGACACAACCACATGATCAATATACTTAGATGCTAGTGCCGATTGTATAGGCCAAGCAATTAAAGGTTTTCCACACAATAATTTAGTGTTTTTCCCTGGCAAGCCTTTACTGCCACTGCGCGCGGGGATCAGCGCAAGTACGCGCTTACCATTGATCATTAAAAGTCTCTTTCGTAGTCATGTTGTGCGCGTTCAAAATCATTCATTTTACCTATATCTAACCAATATTCATGTAACGGAAAAATAGCCACTTCTTCGCCTTTTTCCATTTGTTGCTCCAGTAATGTTGGCATATCGATACGGGTATTTTTAACTAACTGGCGGATCAATTCCGGTTCAATGACATAAATACCAGCATTAATAAAATATTTTTGTAAGGGCTTTTCAACCATGCCGGTAACACGCTCACCGTCACTTTCGATAACACCGTAAGGCACTTGAAACTCATATTCTGTGCCACACATGGTACAGATAGCGTCTTGTTGTTGATGGTAATTAAGCAAGTGTTCAAAATCGACTTTGGTTAAAATATCACCATTCATCATAATAAGAGGCGAGTTAGGTAAATCTGCCGGCAATAGGCTTAACGCACCGCCAGTACCTAAAGGCGAGTCTTCATGAACATATCGAATGCTGACGTCCCATTTACTACCATCACCAAAGTAATTTCTGATCATGTCGGGTAAGAAATGCGTTGAAATATAAAAGTCATAAAAGCCAACGGCAATAAAACTCTCTAAAATAGTTTCTAAAATCGGTTTACCGCCAACTTTAAGTAGCGGTTTAGGGCAAGTATCCGTTAAGGGTCGTAAGCGCGTGCCAAAACCACCTGCCATTAAAAAAACGGGCGTATCATGTCGACGAATATTGATAATATGATGTAAGGTTTCTAGATCAATAAGTACACCGTCATCATCTACGATAGGCAGCGATAATATTTGCTCGCGTTTCATAATTGCCAGCAATTGCGCTCGACTACTAATTCTCTTCGCCGTTTTCGGGCTCGCATTCATGATCTGGGTTACTGAGGTCGATAGTTCTTTGTGTGCTAACAATGCGCGACGAATATCACCATCGGTAATGACACCAATTAAACGATAATCGTCATCAACCACTAAGGCTACTCTTAATCCTTCGGCATTTATCGCTTCTATGGCAGCGCCCATAGTTGCAGATTGCTTGACGGTAACATTTTTCCAATTCGAGCTCATGATTCAACCCTTACAACGATGAATTTGTTAGCTTTTAGATAAATAAGCATACCTTGCAGCCTTTACTATGACCAGCAAGAACACTGAATGAGTGCAATATTTCTTAACAAAAATATCCAGTTAAGATCCTACAGCACGAAATATGCCATATTCTTGTCGGTAATTTGACATTTAACCCAGTGACTGCATTATTAAATATGGGTCAGTCTGCCATGTAATACAAAGGTAATTGGCTTAGAAGTTGCTTTATTTACTATTAAATCTTTAAATGTGTAATCAATTGGATAGCTAAAGGTAACGTATGTCACTATTTGATAGCTCAAAAATATCGCCTACAATCATCAATAATAACGCTTATGTTTTGCAGCCAAATGTTTACCGCGATATTGAAAATTATCTCGAGATTAAACATAATTATGGCAAATTAGATCAAATGGCCATGAAGGCATTTACGCGTCAAAATTTAGCTATTGATAGCCCTTTAGTCGATGAACAAATTCACCTGTTTGGCAACCATTTACCTAAAGAACTGTGTCAAAGCCTTATCGAAGAATTTGAGCAAAACCCAGCAGGTATAAAGCACCCGAGTGTGCTTGCAGTATTGTTACCGCAAATATTCAATCAAGATTTAGACCAACAGCTTATCTCTTATTTTAAAAGTGAATATTGCGTTTTTTGGTGGGCGATATACAAAATAGAAGATAAAATAACCGAGCAAGATTACTCAACAAGATGGCATGCAGATGCTGGCCCCCGTAAACATTTAAAAGTGCTGACCTATTTAAATGACTATGATGAACATGGCAGTGATACAGCATATTTAAACGTTGATACCACAGATAAATTAAAAAAAGTTGGTTATATACTCAATGATATCAATCATAGGGTGACGGATTTAAGCGAACTATGCCAACATTTTGACATTAGTTTTAGCCCTCAATATGCCCAACCACATACTGGTGACAGTATTATTTTCAATCCTAATCAAGTGGCTCATCGAGCAAGACCGAGTAAAAATAAAACCCCGCGCTATGTCCTCAGTTTTTGCGTACTTCAAAGTGAATTACCCTGGCAGGAAGTTGCTGAAAATAATTATGCTGCAACTTACGGCGCAAAAGACTTTGAAGGTTTTGCCAATACCATTTTAAAATTTAGTGGTGATAGTAGCTCAAATAAGCTAATCGAGATCCCTAAACATAACGAAGTAAAATCATTGAGCCACGTCAAGCTGATCCTGAGCAATATTTTTTCAAACAGTAAAATGGCTCAAGCAGTTTATGATTATATTTATCAACATGACCCTAAGCTAATTAGTTGTGATAGCACAGTCACTTTGCTACATCGTTGCAAAAAAATAATACAAGCTCAGTTCAATCTCGATCCCAAAATAACTCTTGATAAAAACATAATTCAAGCATTACTGGATTTAGCAAACTATCAAGAAACGTTTAAAGCAAGTTACGATAAATACAGCCCAGCCAATAAACCTAACCCGAACGCCATATTTTGGCCAAATCCGGTGCATGACAAACACCCTAGTTCTCGATTTGACCAAGCACCGTTCGTAAAAAAATTCCCGATCATGAATATGGACACACCGATTGGTTCGGCAGGTAGTTGCTTTGCTTTTGAAATATCTAAATATTTTCAACAGCACGGTTACAACTACGTAGTAACCGAACGAAACGATGACGCTAATTCAGGCTTGGTAATTGATGGTTACAACCCTGGCGATGCTATTGCAAAATTTTGTGCAAATTACGGTATTTTATTTAATAGCCCCAGTTTTCGGCAACTTGCTGAGAAAGCGTTTGGACTTAAGTCGTTTAAGAAAATACTTGTCGAGTCTGAGCATGGCATTTATTTAGACCCTTACCGAGAAAATGTTTTCTTTCGCTCTCAGCAAGCTTATTTAGATGATTACCAGCAGCATATTGACGCCGTTAAAGCGTCCTTTCTAGCATGTAAGGTTTTTGTGGTTACTTTGGGCTTAAACGAATGTTGGCAGTTACACGACGGCAGCGTTATGTCACGTAATCCGCGTGATAACATGTATCAATTGGTAAAACATAAAGTACTAACCGTAGAAGAGAATGTCGAAAATATTCAAACGTTTTTTGACATTATTAAGGCTCATAATCCAGACTTTAAGCTTATTGTCAGTGTTTCACCGGTACCTTTTCTAGCCACTGGTCGCGCAGATGAACATCATATAGTAACCGCCAATAGTCATTCCAAAGCGGTATTACTTGTCGCTGCACACCAGCTAGTGAGCAATAATCCAGATATGTATTATTTGCCTAGCTATGAGCTAGTCACACAATGCGCAGAGCATGCGTGGTGTGATGATCATCGTCATGTTAAAACAGAAGTGGTGGAGAGAGTCGTTAAAATGTTTGAAGCCATTTTTGTTAAATAGCTATATATCGCGATAAATAAATCAGCTAAGGTAATATACTTCAACTAATTCATTGCCTTAGTTTAGTGTTATAAGTACAAGCGCAAGTAACAAAATAACAATTTGCTCACTCTGCTAAAATATCGCCTGCTTGATAGCGTTTTGACGACGGTTGCCCTAACAATGCCCAATACTGACTAGGTGACATGCCATTGCCCGGACGTTTAATCGCGATAGTTTCGTCGCTAAATAACTCGCCTTTTTCAATCGTTCTAGCAGCGACAAGACTTTTGCGTGCCGCAATGCTATTTGCTTGTTCCGTCACGGTAGGCTGTTTTAACCCCGTGCCAAAAGCACTTTCTACGTCACGAATTGCCTTGACCATTGCGGCTAGTTCTTGCGGCTCTAATGAGGCTTTATGATCCGGTCCAGGTAAACCTCGATCTAAGGTAAAGTGTTTTTCAATCACTTGCGCACCACGTGCTACCGCTGCGATAGGAATAGTTATTCCTAGGCTGTGATCTGAGTAACCTACGGCTAATGAAAAGCTTTCTTTTAGGGTATCCATTGCGCGTATATTGACATTTTCGGGCGCTGTTGGGTATTCGGTCGTACAATGTAGCAAAGTGACATATTCGCTAAGCAGTTGCTGGCCGCGTTCAGCATTAAACGCCTGACGAAAAGCATTTTCATTGGGTTCGGTGGTAGCAAATTTTCCGTCAACTTTTAACAAACCATAAGCAATCACTTGTAGTGCACTTTTAACTTCTTTTAGCGTTGCCATCCCGGTAGATAAAATCAACTTGCAACCCGTAAGGGCGTGCTCTAGCACAAATGGCGTATTGGTTAACTCTCCAGAGGGTATTTTTAGCAGGGTTAGTTTCAAGTCATCAACTAAGAACGTTAAGCTCTCTGAGTCAAATGCTGTTGATAAATATTCAATACCTTTACTATCACAATAATTTTTAATACGCTTATGAGCTGAAAAACTCAATTCTAAACGCTGAAGCATCTCTAGCTGAGATTCTACTTTACCGATATTTTGGCTTTGATAACTTGCTTGCTTTGCCGTACTGGTAACTAAGTTCTCTGCTTTAAATGTTTGAAATTTTACAATATCTACACCCGCCGCCATGGCAGCGTCAACTAAAGCGATGGCGTTGGTTTCATTACCATTATGATTAACGCCTGCTTCCGCGATAACTAACACTTTTTTAGCCATGATTTACTCTGCCTTTTAGCTGCTTTCAACTGAGAATGGTAAGTCGTAAAATGACTTCTGCGTCGAGAACTTACCTGCAAGTAGTAACTCAACAATTCTGTCGCTGGTGAACTGGGCTTTATATTTATTACTGAGCGGCAAAGCGTAAGGATTACTGCCGGTTAAATCGACGTCACCGTCATCAACACGTTGCAACGCATCTTCAATATCAGTTTGTTTTGCCGAGCAATGAATCACTGAAGCTGCAGCCATTCTGCCTTGCTGCCTTTGTCCAATATTAATGCTTGGAATGTTAAATGCTGGCACTTCTATTATGCCACTTGATGAATTGCCAATCACCGCCGCAGCGTACTTTAAGGCCGAAAAATATTTCAAAAACCCCAAGGTTGGAATAGCAACAATTCGTTCAGGAAATTGCTCGGCCAATTGCATAATCAGGCTAATAATATCACGCCCTCCTTCATCAGCATTTGGGTAGGTTACCAGAATTTTATAGGCCGGGTATTTTGCCAATGCGGCAAAAATTGCCTTAAAGGTAGTGACAGGATTTTCCTCAGCCAAAGTCGCTGAATGATACGTTAGCAAAAAATATTTTTCACCCAAATCAAAATTAAGCTGCCGCTGCAGTTCATTTTTTGATAACAATGAGCTGCATTTGGTAATGTTTTCTAGCCCTAAAGATCCTACACAGTGCACAGATTCAGGCGCTTCGCCTAACTGAATAACTCTATTACTGTAGGCTTGGTTAGCCGTAAAATGCAGGTTCGATAGTTTGGTGATCGCATGGCGAATAGCATCATCTTTTGCGCCTTTCGTTATTTCACCGCCGTGTAAATGAGCAACAGGAATAGTTAACAGCATGGCCGTTTGTGCAATCGCTAAAGCTTCAAAACGGTCACCTAACACGACTAAAATATCAGGGCGTAACCTATTTAAACTGTCAGCAAAACTAATCATGCCGACGCCAACACTTTTCGCACATCCCACCGCCGTATTTGACGACAATAGCATTTCAACTTCTTCAGCAATTTCAAAGCCGTCATTGACAATATCCTTGACTGTACAGCCAAATTCTGGCGATAAATGCATAGCGGAAACGATCAATTGCAGATTAAGCTCAGCATGGGCATCAAGTGCTTTTAGCAAAGGGTACAAAATACCGTACTCTGCGCGAGTTCCGGTAAATACGGCGATGTTTTTCATGGTCATGGCGCCTTCATTAAACATTATAAATATTATGCTTATATTTGCTTAAATTTTCCGGCTGGGTAAACCACTGCACGGTTTTTCTTAAGCCTTCTTCAATTGACACTTCTGGTCTAAAGCCCGTTAAACTGGAGATTTTACTATTATCACACCAAAGACGAAACACTTCCGATTTATCAGGACGAATACGTTGCTGATCGCTAATAAACTCAACATCACTAGCCATAATACTTTTTATCAACGCTAAGGTATCGGCCATACTAATTTCAAAGTTTGAACCAATATTGATCACTTCCCCAATAGTATTAGCATTTTCTAGTAGCGAGATAAAACCACGGCAAGTATCCAAGACATAATTAAAATCGCGCGTAGGAGTTAAATCACCGAGCTTTATTTGTTTTTCGCCATTGGCTATTTGACTAATAATCGTCGGAATAATAGCGCGTGCGGATTGACGGGGCCCATAAGTATTAAACGGTCGAGCAATAGTGACGGGTAAATCAAACGCACTAAAGTAACTCATCGCCATAGCGTCTGCGCCAATTTTAGACGCACTATAAGGTGATTGCGCTTGTAACGGGTGCTTTTCATCAATCGGTACATATTGAGCGGTGCCATAAACCTCACTGGTCGAAGTATGAATTACCCGACTGACGCCATTATCTTTAGCGGCCTGACAAATGTTCAGCGTTCCGGTGACATTGGTTGCTACATAACTCTGAGGAGCAACATAAGAATAAGGGATAGCAATAAGCGCCGCTAAATGAAAAACTATATCGACATTTTTCGTCATATGTCGACAAAAATGAGCATCTCGAATATCGCCATTTAATACTTCAATATCATTTAAACACTCGATATCTTCAAGCCAGCCCCAGTAATTGAAAGAGTTATACTGGCATAGCGCCTTAACCTTATAGCCTTTTTTTACTAACATTTCGACTAAGTGTGAGCCAATAAAACCATCGGCACCGGTGACTAAAACTGTTTTTCTCATTATCTTACCTTTAAAATGAAAAACGCCCTGATTTCGGGCGTTTCAAACTATGTTTTCACTTTTCGCAACGCTTCTAAATGTTCAGTTTCACGCTTAAGCGGTTCTTTATAATGCTGACGATAAAGCGCTGGCGCTTCTTCGAGAAACTCAAGATAATGCGTTAACCCTATTTTAAAATCACTCAGGGCAATGCTTTCGTTTTTCGCTTCGTACAGTAATCGCGTTAACATCGCCTGCATGTGTAAAATACTACCATTGATAAGCAAGGATAAATGCCGCTTACCGGATATTTCCACTTCTCTGACAATATGAGTTTGTGCCCTTATTTTCGCTATAGCCTCTGCCATACCATTAATGTCACCACTAATATCATCAATTAACCATTGGCAAAGGGCATCAAAGTCATCAAGGTCGGCCGAGGCAACTAAACGCTGATATAACTCACCATCATCATGATACGAGGCTAATTCATACGCTCGATCAACTAAGGCTTTTTTATCAAGGTTATTGCTTAAAGATAACTTTTCAGCCAGTACTTTTTGCTCTGTCGGAGCACTGCCCGCCACTAGAACACCATCGCTTAGGTTAAAACATTTTATATGGTTATTTTCGGCAATAAAGCGTTCTAAAGTCAGTTTAGACATATTGAAAATGGGATCAGAGATGAATTCACCGGAAAAATTCCCCGGATTAATAAATTCATTTTCCATTTCAGGATATAAGTTAATATCTTTGCCTTCTTCATCGTAATAAAAGCTATGTTGACTATGATGTGCACCGGCTTGCTTTCTACCTAAGTCAACACCAACAAAGTAGAACTGTCGAAAGCCCAATTTTGTTGCCATAACCAGCGCTGTGTTAGCGACAGTGGGTGTTATATGGGTAAATTCTTCAAATAACTCTCCTGCCACCGGATCTTGTAGTAACAAGCAGGTTGATGGTTCACTTGCTTTCGGAGCCATTATCGCCCGCGAAAACTTTTCATATACCGCAGGATGGACAGTAGCAGGCGCTAGTAAACTAAGCTGCTTAATGTATTCAGCTGGAGCATAATAATTAATTTTTTCCGCCACCGCGAAAATTCGTTCTTGTTCACAATGAATATCGACATCAATACCGCATTTATAAAGTGCGCTTAACGCCGAAGCACAGCTAATAATAATGGCTTTGTCACGATGTTGTTTAATAAAGTCAATGTGTTGATCGAGTGAAGGACCATTACCGACAATAAGGACAGGCGTAGTCGCAATATCGATATCAAATAGCACCTGTTTTTTCATCAGTGGAATACCATTTTTCAAGCTTTTTAAGAAGTGGGACATAGCCATGATGCCATCATCGAAAAAGCCCCAACCTTGGATCATTTCAAAAAACCGAGCTTTATACTGCGCGACGAGTAATGCTATTTCTGCTGAGTTTTGATGTACATATAAATGTGTTTTCGCCACTTCATAACGGCCATTCATATAGGTTTCTTTTAACAGTTGATCAAAAAACGCTTCTTCTTGTGGCCCCAATGAAATATGAAGATTAATCCCCTTAACATTCATGCTTTGCAGGATGTTTTGCCAATTAGCGGTAAATAAAGAGCTATAAAAAGTATCTAAACAAGGCTCTATTAAATAGACCGAGCCAACCGTATGTTGATCGAGTAACAACTCAAGTTGGTAACCTAAACCAATACCAAACATAACTAAAGCATTTAAATGTTTGGGCAGCTCTTGAGCTTTATCAACATCACTATCAACTCTGGCTTGTAATAGTTTTACTATGGCGTTTAATTTTCTTGAATGGAGGAAATCTCCTAATTTTTCATCATGTTGAAAAAACTTAGATGTTGAAGATAAAGGAGATTTTTTATATTCAACGACTTGCGCTAATGCCATTAAGTAAGCAGGATACTCGTACATGACATCGCCAGTTTTAATATTGACTAAATTGGCAAAATTTTCATGAATGATGACTTCAACTTTTTCTGCTGTATACACTTTAAAAAAGTTAAAAATATCCGGAAAATGGCTTTTAAACGCTTGCATATTATTAGCATAACGCTGTTGCATAGCTTCATCGTCATCGACTAGCAATGATAAATTATTGGCAATTGCTTGAAGTTTATTTTCTAAGGCTTGCTTAGCATCAACTTTTTTTTGTAAGAGAGTTTGTTGTTGCTTCAGGCTATTGGCCTGGTGTGATAAATCACTGTTTTCTTCGTTACTACTAGGCAAAATAAGCTCCAATAACTTAATTAGTAACCGCGCTATATTGTTCAGTCACTTTCAGGAAGGTAATGCTATTAGATAATGAATTCAATGAGTAAAGCAATGGTTTTATTTGGACAGTAAAACATCATGATAGGCGTTCATGGCTTTTTTAACAGTAGCTTGCTTTTTAAAACGTCCAAGTAGTACATTACGCTGAGTCCCCAGTGCAGTGACAGCTTGACCGTCTTCGCGTTGAATAAACTCAATCAGTTCGATATATTCAGCTTGTACTTCACTACCATCAAAAAGTAATTTTTTTTGCCTGAGAACACGCTGTAATTTTTCTAGCAAGGTCTGCCTTTCAGTAATTTTTTCAAAACATAGTTCGAGCTTTTCTTCTTTAGCCAGCACGCTCGCTTGTTCTGTTAAGGCTTTTATTGCTTGAAAGAGTACCGGGTGTTTCACACTAGTTACCTGCAGCCAACTGTGTTTCGCTATGGTCTCTATTTTTTAATAACGTCATGCCATCTTGTTTAGCCGATTCTGGCATTTGAGACCACGCATCTCGAACAGGCTTAATAAAAGCCGAAATTTCATCTAAACCTGACAAGTCCAACGAAACACTGAGTTCAATTAAGTTACCAATACAATAAGCATATAAATTGTCAAAATTTTCAGAAATAGTTGGTTCAGACTCTTTATCTAATGACTCTCGTAAGGCGCTAAAGATATTAATGGCTTTGGTGAGACATTTAGATTTAGTGGCCAAATCTTTTCTTTCAATTGCACCTTTTGCTTCAGCAATTGCCGTTAAGGCACCATCAAACATCATTAAGACAACTTTATGCGGATCTGAAGATAAAACGCCACTTTCCACGTTCACTTTGTTATAAGTTTGTAAATTTTTTCTCATCGGTCTATCTCCAAGTACAATTAGTTATTTTGCTTAACCTTAAATACAGGAATATTACCCATTATTCACTGCTTTTATTTAAACCAGCTAACGCTGAGGTTAAGAATGAACTCGTTGCATTAAATTGTGCGACGGTATTATCTAAAAATGTAAAACGCTTTCTTAAAGTGTCTTCATAGTTTCGTAAGTAGGCTTCTAAGTCTGCATATTCATCTTTAATACCACTGAGTTGCTCATTTAATGCCTTTTCGCGTTCAATTAAAGTGCCATTGGTACCAATATAATTATTGATAGATTCTGACATTTTCGTAGCAACACCATTAGTAGATGCAAATATCTCGCCAACTTCTGTTAAATTATTTTCCAACGCGGCAGTTAATCTATCTTGGCCACTTGGCAATGAGCTACCACTGGCTGCAGATATTTCTAGTGTGCCGTTTTTCGTAATATCAATACCAATATCGCTCAACGAATCAATACCGCCGGTTAAACCTGCAACATTGTTAATGACCATATCGGTTAATTGTTGCTTCACTTGTCGTAAGTTAGGATCAAAGGCTAAGCGGCCTTGCTGCGGAGCGCCAAGGCCGGTAATATTTGTCATTAAGTCATTAAAGCCGGCAACAAATTCTTTAATTAAGCTGGTACCGTTTTCACCATCTTGAGCAATGCTAATATCTGCTGGCGTACCGGTATTAACGGTTTTTGCCGTGATAGTAACGTCTTCTATTACGTTTTTAAATTCGTTACTACTATTGGTAACTTTATTGCCATCAACATAAATAACCGCATCTTGCGCGGATTGCTCTACGGTATTATTAGTGGAAATTGCATCTAAAGAACTATCAGAGGCGGTAACTGTCAAGTTATTGGCAGCTCCAGTAACCTGTGAGTTAAACACCAAAAATGAACCGCTATCACTATTAATAATATTAGCCGTTACACCAAAATTTTCACTTTGTTCATTTATTTTATCGCGAATAGTTGAAAGATCATCAGCCGCGCCAATCGCCACATCAAAACTTTCAGCACCAGCACCAAAGGTTAGGGTACCTGCACCCACTGTGTTTGCAGAACTGGCAAAGGTTTGTGATTGTAAACGAGTACCGATTGCTAGGGCTTCCACTTCTACAGAAAAGTCACCATTGCTGGCAAAACCATTGGTTTCGACTTCAACCGCTTCAGTACTAACCGTAATCACTTGCTTGTTAAATGCTTCAGGATCAGCAAGTTTTTTCAGGATACTATCAAAAGCAGATAAAGAGGACTTAAAGCTCCCAACACCAGATAACTCTAGCGTAAGTTTCTCTTCTTTATTCTGCAGGCGAATTTCTTTAGGAACAGCCTCAGCATCGACAAATGCGGTAACTATGGACTCTAAATCTATCCCTGAACCTACGCCTAATGATGTAAGATTCATAATATCCCCCAAGTGATTAATTAACTATAGCAACAATATAGGGTAATTAACCCGATTTATACTAAGTCTTGTGATTAAATTGTTCTATCAAGAAGTACGCCAACTTTACCGCCAACCTCTTGATGTAGTGCTTGTATCTTTTGTGCAATAGAAATCAGTTCTTCTGACGGAAATTGTTTGATCAGCTCTTTGCTTTCAATATCAAACACTTTTATCACCGTTTTTCCTGAATCAATATCTTTAGTAAAATTA
>Ga0208643_1001088_pt1 | contig 15953 bp, 22 predicted proteins | sample VirMetDEL_Nov_12_FD_184516 | JGI IMG/M metagenome (GOLD analysis project Ga0208643, IMG submission 184516) | Aqueous microbial communities from the Delaware River and Bay under freshwater to marine salinity gradient to study organic matter... | ecosystem: Environmental > Aquatic > Marine >... | reverse complement strand
TCAGATAAATTTTGAGGATTTAGATTTATCTGACTTGAAGTTGATTATGATACGTATTTGTGATGCTGGTTTTGGATGCTATAATGAGGATATATACTCCTCACTACCTGTAGATGTACAGCCTTACGAGTTTATATGTTTAAGGGAGCCATACGATCGTATACTATCCCTATATAACTATATTAAATCAGCACAATCATCAAAAGAACCAACACATGGAGCGTTCGGTGAAAAATCTTTTATTGAATATCTTAATTCATCACAACTAGAAGGTTCATGGTTAATACGTAACCTGTTAAATATACCGAATGAGGTGTTAGTAGAGCAAGAGCATTTTAATAAGACATGCAAGCTACTCGATAACATGTATGTATTTACTATTAATAACGTTAATGACGCTGTAGTTAAGGTGTTTGTAGATTGTTATGATTTTAAATTTAATACTATACAATATAGAAATGTCGTTAGAAACCAAACACAAAATAAAATAAATGTGCCGTTTGATAGTTTAGATATGCAAAGTAAAACTGCATTTCTAAACCACACATCATGGGATAGGCAGATATATGAAAGGTATAAAGATGCTGATATCACATAAAAATAGGTTTATAGTGTTGAATATACCTAAAACAGGGTGTAATTCTAGAACGTTTACATTTCAAAAACTTGGTGTAATCGATGTATATGGTAATGGAGCAATACGTACTAGCACATATTTACATTCAACTTTAAGAGAAATAGCTCACTATCATTTTCAAACTGACGTATATTTTAGTTACTACAAATGGGCAATGGTAAGGAATCCATGGCGGCGTTATGTTTCTATATTACAATATAACTTAGGTGTTATATCAGATAAATCGCACCCTGATCATGCAGGTATGATTAACTGGTGGAATAAATGTAATACAAATGAACATAACGCATTAAAAAATATAATACTTTATCACGGTAAACCACAGGTTGAGTTTTTAGTAAACGATACAGGTGATATTGTTGTAGATCATATCGCACGCTTTGAAAATATAAACCTAGAGCATGATATGTTTTGCAAGAAGGTTAATATACAACCCACACCTACCTTAAAGCATACCAATAAATCACCTAATGTGCATAATAAAAGCTATAAAGAATTTTATACACAGGAATTAGTAGATCTAGTTGCTGAGAGAGAAAAAGGTATACTCAGTATTACTGAGTATCAATATGAAAATTAATTAAATATACATAAAATGAAAAACGTTATAAGTTATTTTGAGCCTATAGACCACCCACTTTCTAAACATAATTATGAGTTAATGGCACTATGGAAGAAGTCCTGGTGTAATAATGGATGGAATCCAATAATACTCGGTAGCTCGGATGCAGAAGAGCACCCTGATTATAGTAGACTAGATATACAAAATAAAGACAATCCCCTTTATATTAATAATATACATGGTGTAGATTATCAAATAGCATGCTATAATAGACATTTAGCTTATAGTAATTTTGTACTTAAAAACGGTACTACACTAAATGCAGATTGTGATGTTATTAATTATAGTTTTACCTCAGCAGATTTTGATCTATATGAGGATAATAGCATTATTGGTGGTGGGGTCAGCGCTGTAAGGTTAAATAAGACCGGAGCGAAAGATATTGTAAGAGCAATCTTGAAAGGCGTTGAAACTGGTCCAATTCATGATATGGAGTGTTATCTTAAGCTAACCACTGTATTTAAGGTAATAGGTAACGCTACACGTTGGGGTGATTTAAGAATAGAAGATAATATACTAACGAACTATGATGATTGCAAGACCTCGAAGCTAGTACATTATCATAACGGTTTGTGGAACTTAACCGAGAAACAACTTTTTAATATAAAGTCACCTAAACGTGCTGATTTTATTCAAAAATTTAGACCTATTTAAAAATGAAGACATTATATACAGGAGGCACATTTGATATATTGCACCTCGGTCACTTTAACTTTTTGCAAAAATGTAGAAAGTTAGCTGATAGAGTGATTGTATCACTTAATACAGATGAGTTTATTCGAGAGTTTAAAGGTCAAGCACCTATTATGACATATGGTGAACGTAAAAAAGCCTTAGAATATTGTCAGTATGTAGATGAAGTTATACCTAACTTTTCCGGTCAAGACTCAAAACCGTCAATAATGGCTGCTGAGCCAGATATTATAGCAGTAGGTGATGATTGGGCACATAAAGACTATTACACACAAATGCAATTTACACAGCAATGGTTAGATGAAAATAATATCGTATTAGTTTATATACCGTATACAAAAGGTATCTCAACAACTGAAATAAAGCGACGTATTAATGGATGAGTATTTACATATATTTGACTTTGACTACACATTGTATAAAACATATGAAACGATATATGTGTGGTCACCACGTGGTGACTATACATTAAATGGTAATAGCTGCTTTAGGCTTAACTCACAAGAATATCAACATTATGAAATGGCAGCAGATGAGTATGTAGATAGTAATTCTTTCAAGGACTTTAATAAAGTAGATTGGAATAGAGCAATACGTATCGCTCCAACTTGTTATTTATTTGAAACTGTATCAAAAAAGCACATACTAACAGCACGACATCAATGTATAGATAAATATATTAAGCAAAAACTACCGGGTGAGTATAATATAAAAGGTTTAGATAGCGGTGACCCGGAAAGAAAAATAAAATATATTAAATCTCTAGGCATTGAAAAAGTTATAGTTTATGATGATTCATATAAAGTTATACAACAATGCAAGAAAAATAACATCCTTTGCGCGTATATTCAAGCTAAACAAAAAACAGTAAACATACAATATATACTATGAAGACTCTTGTAGCCATATCGTCAAAATCACCCAACCCACATCTTCTAACTACTATACAATCCCTCTTTAATAACCAGTTTAAAGGTGTATGTGGTAGTGATTTTAAAATTGTGGTGGTTGATTCATGTTCAGATGATTTTAGTGAATATATTAAAGTTAAACAACAATACCCTGAGGTAGAAATATTGTTAACGAACAATATAAACTATGAATTTGGTGCCTATAAGCAAGCCTATACATTATATAACGATTACGATATATATATGTGTATACAGGATAATATGATATTTAATAACGATCAAGTAGATTTATCACAAATATCTAACGATCGTGTATGTGTTATGGCATCATGTAGTGGATTTGCATCACATTTAATCATTAAAGAGAGGGCAATAGAGATGTTACGTGATATGAAGACCGTTACATATGAGAATATTATTAACACTGATTTTAAAATATGTGTATCAAATTTAATTGTTGCTTCAAATAATACAATGGAAGATATGTTTAATACTCTAACTATATTACCGTCAAATAAACGCGAATCATGTATATATGAAAGATTATTAAGTCTTTATTTTATTAGCAGAAATATAAAAATGAAATGTATAAGTGATAAATTAACAAAAATTAATCAACAAAGATTTTAATTAACATTAAAATCCGCTAACACCATCTAATGTTAATTAATAATATACATAATGTAGTTCTAACCACTACAGACCGGCAACTGATGCCATTTCCTGAGCATACTTAAGTCTATTACTAGTATGTGGTTTGCCTGCCTTTTCGTATTTAGTTAAAAATATCATTGTTGCTTCCTCAATATCCTGTGCTTTATTGAGCATGTCCTTAACTCTCTTATATTCTGGATGAACAGTCATCTCATGTATAATAAAGTCTATCTGTGTATTTAGATCTGTCCAGTCAGTACCTCGCTTCTCAGCAAACTTAAGTAGGTTAATCCTATCTGTATCGAACCTACCGCCGCTCTCCCATTGAGCAACTCCTCTACCCTTACCAATTACCGGTATCGTTTTCTTTCCGGTTTTTGGGTCCTTTTTCCAATAGGCAATTTGTTTTAAGGTTGGATCCAGATTAGACTCAGCCTTAAGGTTTGCAACAATTCCGATAGCTGCAGTAGTGGTTAAACCAGATTCTGTCAACCTGTTCATGATATGAAAATGTAATGGAAGCTTACCTTTGACCAACACACCTGTATCTTCTGGTTGCTCTGGTGTGGCTTGTGTCTCAGCTTGTTGATCGCCCTGCTGTAGTGTCTGTAGGACTTCCTCTGCTGCAGCATCAAACGAAGGGCTATTGATTTGACTGTCTGCTATCTTAACTGCTTGTATCTTCTGCTCAATTGGTTCAGGTTTAGTATCTAGTAAACTCTTAATATCATCAGCCTTATATGCAGTTGCAGTTACAGCTAACAACGCCATAACTATTTCTTTTACACCTTCGTCAAATTGTTCAGTCATTCTAGTATATTTATGCAAATAAGGCATAAATACTATTATGTCCAGTAAAAATTTCAAACAGTTCTTTAAAGGCCTCCGACATAGTGACGAGGAAACATACTCTCCTGAGCAACTTGATGAGCTTGGAAAAGAGCTGCAGCAGAGAAACTGGTGGCATGACTTAGATGCAGGGCTAGAAGGTGCGCATTCTGATAAGTGGAAACAAGATCCACAGTGGCAAGACTCGTTTCATAACGATGATCGTATAAAGGAAATCGAAGCTATATTGAAGCTTCATGGTAAGTTAGACCGTCCTGTTATTTCCTTTGCAAAAAAGGGTTAAAGAGTAATAAAACATCCGGCTATTGAGTCAGGTTGTACTAAATACTTTCTGGAGAGAGTAGCTGGAGTTGGCTGCTCTTCATACTATAATTAAATAAGAGCATGAGTAAGGTATTATTACATCAAATTAGTTCTTCTCGAAAGAGGAGCGTGGGTATAGAAGTCATTAACGTAACATCTAACCGCCAGAATACACGTAATGATATTTGATGAACAGGTTTCGAGGAAACCAAACCAATACCCATGGACGGAGCAGTTCATTGAGTCTATGCACAATGGATTTTGGACTGATAAAGAGTTTACATTCAAGTCGGATGTACAGCAGTTTAAGGTTGTATTAAACGACCAGGAGAGAGAAATCGTAATTCGTTGTCTATCTGCTATTGGGCAGATCGAGGTAGCTGTAAAAACTTTTTGGGCTAAACTGGGCGACAATCTACCACATCCAGCCCTACAAGACCTTGGATATGTTATGGCTAACACTGAGGTTATTCACAACAATGCATATGAGAGATTACTGTCTGTACTTGATATGGAGGATATCTTCGAAGAGAATCTCAAGCTAGACTTTATTCAAGGACGCGTTAAGTATCTTAAGAAGTATACACATCGATTCTATAAGGATAGTAAGAAGCAGTACCTATATGCTCTTATTTTGTTTACTTTGTTTGTTGAGAATGTTTCGTTGTTTTCTCAGTTCTATGTTATTAACTGGTTTGCAAGGTTTAAAAATGTTCTTAAAGATACTGATCAGCAGGTAAAATATACTCGTAATGAGGAGAATATACACGCTATGGTAGGCGCTCGTCTTATTAATACCATTCGTGCAGAGTATCCTGAATTGATAGACGACGAGTTAATTGAGCGTATTTCACATGAAGCAGCAGAGGCATTCAAAGCTGAAGCTAAAATCATTGACTGGATGGTTAATGGTGTAGATGAGGAAGGGTTGTCTGCTGATGTGCTAAAAGAGTTTGTTAAAGGTAGGATTAATGATTCACTCGAAATGATTGGATTTAATCCTGTATTTGACATTGATAAAGACAAAATAGCCGGTACAATATGGTTCGAAGAGGAGCTACTAGGTAATAGTAGTGTTGACTTCTTCCACTCACGTCCAACAGAGTATGCAAAGAAAAATCAATCATTCTCAGAAGACGAATTATTTTAAATTAATATGAAGAAACGTATATATTGGCTCAATAGAGACTCGCGTAAATTTTTAGAGCGCGGGTATCTACTCGAAGATGAAACACCGGAGCAGCGTATTAGAGATATCGCTGAGCATGCTGAGAAAATCCTAAAGATTAAAGGCTATGCAGACAAGTTTGAGAACTACATGCATAGAGGATTTTTCTCCTTAAGCTCTCCTGTATGGAGTAACTTCGGTAGAGACCGTGGCCTTCCAATTAGTTGCTTTGGTTCATATGTACCTGATACAATGCCTGGTATACTCGAGAAGACTGCTGAGGTAGGCATCATGACTGCTCAAGGCGGAGGAACATCTGGTTACTTTGGTGATGTTAGAGGTAGAGGTACACAAATATCAACCGGTGGGCAATCAACAGGTGCTGTTCACTTCATGGAGCTTTATGATAGGTTGATGAATGTTGTATCTCAAGGTAACGTTCGTCGAGGATCCTTTGCTGCCTATCTACCGGTTGATCATCCGGATATTGAAGAGTTTCTTAAGATTAGAGGTGAAGGTAACGATATACAGGACTTGTCTATTGGCGTCTGTGTGAGTAATGAGTGGATGGAATCCATGCTTGCAGGTGATAAAGAGAAGAGAACAATCTGGGGACTTGTTATTAAGAAGCGTTTTGAGACCGGTTACCCATATATATTTTTCTCTGATAATGTTAATGATCAAGCACCTAAGGTTTATAAGGACAAAGGTGAAAAGATTCATGCTAGTAACTTATGTAGTGAGATAATGCTTCCTTCTAACCCAGCGGAGAGCTTTGTTTGCTGTCTTTCGAGTCTAAACCTATTACGATGGGATAAAATGGTAGATACAGACGCGGTAGAAACTCTTGTATACTTCCTAGATGCCGTTATATCAGAGTTTGTTGATAAGACTGAAGGTATGCAGTTTATGCAAGCACCGAGACGCTTTGCTCTTAATCATAGAGCACTGGGAGTTGGAGTGTTAGGATGGCATTCATATCTGCAGAAGAAGATGGTAGCGTTTGAGTCTATGGAGGCAAAGATGGCTAACGGTACTATCTGGTCAACGATTCGTGAGAGAGCAGACAAAGCATCGGTTGAGCTGGCAGACATGTTTGGTGAGGCGCCAATACTAGAAGGTTATGGTAGACGTAATACAACTACACTAGCAGTAGCACCTACTACATCTAGCTCGTTTATTCTAGGCCAGGTATCTCCATCTATCGAACCTCTTAACTCTAATTATTTTGTTAAGGACTTAGCTAAGGGTAAGTTTACATTTAAGAACCCTCAGTTAAGAAAGCTTCTAACTAGAAAGAAACAGAATACCGATGAAGTATGGAGATCTATTCTCGTGCATGGTGGTTCAGTACAGCACTTAGATTTCTTAGATCAAGAAGAAAAGGACGTATATAAGACGTTTGGTGAGATTTCTCAGAAAGAGATTATTATTCAAGCTAGTATCAGACAGAAGTATATTGATCAAGGTCAATCACTGAACATTATGATACCGCCTATGACGAAGCCAAAAGAGGTTAATGAACTTATGATCTTTGCATGGGAACAAGGTATTAAATCTCTATACTACCAGCGTAGTGCTAACCCAGCTCAGGAACTTGCTAGATCTATTCTTAACTGCAGTACATGTGAGGGATAAAACAGGTTGATTCATATAGAGAATATATTATAATATTGATATGAGACAAACACGGGGAAAGCTGAAGGGTATTAGAAGAGGTTGTCATGCCACTTCTGGTACATCGAGAAGAAAAACAAGTAAAATCTATAAGAAGCGTTATAGAGGTCAAGGTAAATAGAATAAATAAATATATGATTAAGAGAATTAATGATAACTCAGTAAGAGTTTGCTGTGGTGGTAAAGGCTGCCCGGTTGTAGAAAAGCAAGCTGATGGTCGCTTTAAGGTTACAGATGATGACGGTAACGTTATTATTATTAAAGCAGAAGAGCTTGAACTAATGGGTGATGCTGTTAAAACTATAGGCGGTGGTGATGACACACTTATCTGTGGCTGATTTAATATTTCTCGCTCTTACATCATATGGCCTTTGCTATATACTGATGTATGGTGAGATATTAAACTACTTTAGAAAGAAGCTGACTAAGATTAAGTTCTTTAGTCAGCTTCTTAATTGTGCGTTATGCACAGGCTTTTGGTGTGGTATATTTCTCATACCGTTTACAAATAACATTCTTACACCACTATACAGCTCTTGTGTATGCTATTTTTTACATCTTGTTAAAGAGATACTATGCAATAAAGCATACCCTGATATCTAGAGGTTTTCGATAAAGCTTTTTATATTGTTTAATGCTACCAAATCCGTTGTATCATTAAATCTCTCTTTATTACAAATAAGCGTATTAACCTTCTTTAGGATAGCGCTTACACGGTCTTGTTCACTACTACCAGTGTTAACATTAATAATGTATGTACTTTTAGCAATTGCTTCATACATTAATCCTATTTCTTTACTATCGTTCATTGTTAAAGATTCTCAATAAACCGCTTTAACTCGTTAAGAGCAATCATTGTCTTTGTATCTTCGAAGCTCTCTGCATCATACATTAATGCGTCAACCTTCTTAAGAATGTCGCTTCTCATTAATGCAGACATGTCTGTCTCTTCGTCACTGATTGGGGTTGTAATACCTTGACCCGTTTGACCACTATCATAAAGCCTACCAGCACCACCTGGATCTTTGAGCGGTATTGACCGTAGACTATGGTGCGGGTTCTGAGGTTGGTCCGCGGGATACGATCTCATTGTATCTCTAGCTCTACCTACATGAGGGGTACCACTTTTTGCAAAAGCTTCATATAATAATCTCATTTCTTTAAAATCATCCATATACTTATTTAATTGATTATTCCAAAAAGTACTGTATAATGTTACTATATGAAAGAAAAGATTATCGGTTACGATGTAATAGACTTTTTAACAAAGAGTCTGGCACTGAGATTTAAACTTAATGGGAAGGACTTTACACACGTTATTGGAATTGCACGCGGGGGTATGATACCTGCTACAATGATGAGTTATATTTTTAACGCGAAGCTGTTATCTTATGATGTGAGTTCTTATGATGGTACAGAGCGGGGAGATATTGAGATTAATCAGGATATCGATCTAGATAGTATTGGTAGAGATAGTAGGGTTCTAGTCATAGATGATATTTGTGACTCTAGTAAGACTATGCAACATATCAAGGAAAAGATCGGAAAGACGAGATATAGATCTGTAAGATATGTTACACTCTTCGCGAAGGAAAAGTCAAAGCATGTTATCGATCATCACGGCGTTACGGTTAAGGATGATGTTTGGTTAGTATTTCCGTGGGAACAAAAGTAAAAATAGATTATGTCAAGTAGAAGTTTACAATGTTTAGTAACAGGAAATAAATATAATTTCGGAAAGGAGTACTTTGCGAAGAAAATAGAGGAGTTTGAAAGTGAAGATAATCTTAAGAGGTTTTTCATTACTAAAAAAGCGAAGACTTATCTTAATAAGGGGTATTCTGTTCAAGAGATTAGAAATATTTTAGGTATAGAGGATGGGGGATTACCGGATGCCGACTCACAAGATATAAGAGATCTTATTGACTTTCATAAACTGAGAAATGTTGGATCTAGAAAAAAGGTGTCAAATACATATAATTTTGCTACACATAAATCTGATCCAACTGTTGCGGAGTTCATAAATAATATAAAGGACTTTGAGGTCAAATGATCCATAAGGAACTTTTATATAATAAAATTAGTTATGAGTAAACCATCAGCATTCACAGTAGCAATAGGCCCGGGTAATAGTATTAACGTGTATGACGCCATGACCGGTAGTATTTACAGGACAGTAACGATGCCAGGTGGATCACATGTAGTGTCATCACCGGTTGTATTCGGTAACGGCTTTTCTGTAACGGTAAAGGAAAACGGCGGTACCTATATGCATATTTACGGCTTACCTCTTTGCAACATTAAGTCGAAGACTCACGTATCTAATTAGGTCTGCTAGTACTGCTACTACCTCCACGTACACCACCGTGCGTGTGATTGTATAGAGATACGCTTTGAGCGAATACATCGACTCTAGATTTAATAGTTCCGGCTGCGCTAATACCTGCACCTTGATATGTACCATTAGCAGCAATTCCTCCAGCCGCTATAACATTAGCATCCGTTGTTATATTCTTTACAACATGTAATGTACCATCAACATGTACGTTTCCGTTAACAGTTAGGTTGCCATGTATATGTGTATTACCATCTATATAAGTGTCTTTTGTTATATGAACGTTAGGTGTATCGAGTAGTACTTGAGAGCTAGCTGCGAATACAATATTTGGAGCCGTGATGGATGTAATTACATCAGATTTAATAAACACATCCATCGCGGCTTTAATTGTAACACGACCACCTCCAGACTTACCGGCGTTACCACCGATCGCAACTTCCGCTCCGCCGAGAGCTAATCTACCGGTAGAGTTTATTTTAGCCTCACCTGCAGTTGACATATGTACACCACCGGATCCGGCAGTGAGGACTAACTTACCAGCTGGTTTAATTTGTATATCACCGAACGGGACGGCTCCGGAAGTGTCCTGTAGCTTATAGACAGACGTTGCTGTCTTTACTTCTGACTGACCACCACCCTTCGCAAACCCAGGCGAGTTAACATTATACTGTTTTGTAATTGGTTTGCCGTTTTCAAACATTACACCGGAGTCGTAATCCACAGCCTTTGTACCAGCTGCGAGTAATAAATTCTTACCAGATAGAATATTAATATTTCCACCCTTACCCATCTGTCTCTCAATCTCTGTTAGCTTAGCTGTCTTTTCTTGTGTTATCTTTTGTACATTTTTAGCATTATCATTTACAGCATAATTACCACCACCAACTGCACCACTCTTTGAGTCTGGAGTTCCGGATGTTTCATGCTGTACGCCTGAGTTGTTTGCAACTCCTCCAATTTTTAGTTCTGGTGTATTTTTTAAAACTGCTATATCTCTATATGTATCAACCCACTGCGTCGCTAAAGTATCGGAAAACAGACCTTCACCACCAGTAATAATATTGAAGTTACCATGTGTTCTCTTTTCTGTTCTACCTCTTACCGTCTCATAGCTATCATTCTCCACAGTTGTGTAGCTCTTACCATGTACTAAACCTTGATAAGTGTTAGGTGAAAAGAACGAAAACGATCTATTATCGAACTTAATGTTTGCTCCGGATCGATGAGTTAGTTGAACCCTCTCCGAACCATCTGTATTTTCAAACACTAATGTACCAGCTGTTTGATTGTTTATGTATGCATCCCTACTAGTGTTATACTCGATATCGTTAAGTATAGGTGTATTGAAATCTCCGTTGTTGGCCATATCTCTAAAAATTATATTTTCTGTTTTGGTGTTGTTATAGGATACGATGGTAATGCACCACTATCCGTACTGTATATAGATTCGATTGACTCAGCACTAATTAGAGTACCTATAACAATCGGTAAACCTCTTTTGCCGGAGGCGAAAGAAACAGCAACGGTAGCACCTACAGGCGGAATACTAAACGTTCCCTTAACTGCTCCATCCCTATTATCTGGTGTAAAGTTTGCATCAGTTGTATTAATAGCAGATGTTCCCATATCAGAACCGTTATTACCTGCTGCAGCATTACCACTATATGCAGCTGCAGGAGCTTTAGTATAAATTGATGTAGGGTTGTTAGAATCGCTAGATGGTTTGATGGTGTCTGAACCTGGGTTATAGCTACCGGGTGCACCACCGGTATTTGGTTGCAATACATAAGCCCATACCTCTGTATCACTAATACGTTCTAGAGTTGTGTCTGATATACTACGGTTAAGGTTCTTACCTTTTGGATTCTTATAACTCTCACCACTAGTAATATCTGACTTACCTCTTATCATAACAAGCACTCTTCCAAGAGCTTGCGTGTTTCTGGTATCAGAAGTATCCGAATTATCCAATACTGTACCTATAAAAATCTCACTCATATTACTTACCTGATACTTTCATTACCTTCTGCACACGTCTTAGTTGTGCTAGCTGCTTATCCGCGGATCGTGTAATAACATTATCAACATTACCAACGCTTGTTACTTTATTTGTTAGCCTTGAAATATCTAAAGCGCCAGCTGAAGCATCTCTTAAATCTTTTTTAGTTAAGTTATTTAGAGTCTGCTGTACGATACACTTACCGAGAGCAGCTCCTGCAAAATTACAGTTTTCTTTATCATTCACAAAACTCTTAACATCACCTACTGATGCTTTTAAATAATCAACGAAACCTACAACCTGACTTACTGCATTTTGAACGTCTCCTAACAGAGCGTTCACCTTTGTTGTAACGTCGGTTATTCTACCTGTTATTTCTCCTACAGCATTTTGTATAGCAGCCTCAGCCGTGGCAGCTGCGGTGCTTACAATGTTAGTAAGTGCTGTATTAATACCACCAACAACACCACCAATTATATTCGGTATAGATGAAACAAGCCCAGCAATCATTGTAGGTAAGCATAACACACCTTTTGCAACAGATGTAAGGTTGTTAAGCTTTCCGGAGATACCTCCTAAAGCTTTATCAACCCCACCTGATATGCTACCAATGTTATCTAAAAGTCCCATCTTATTATATTTATCCTTGAAATCTAGTTTGCTAGAGCTATAATAAGAGTATGCTTGTATCACATGAATCACCTATTAGTATGCTCGAGGACTCCCGCTATTACAACGACTATGACTATGCCTTAGTACATCTATTCGAAACGCAGCCTGAGTATTACTCTTTCTTTAAACAATCACTACTTCAAGGTAGAGAGGTACTTCTCGATAACTCGATCTTTGAGTTAGGCCACTCTTTTAATCCTACTAAATTTGCAGAGTATGTAGAAGAGCTTAGACCTACCTATTATATTGTACCTGACGTATTAGAGGATAGTCAGAAGACAATTTCATCTTTTCATAAGTTTAAATTACAATACCCCGATCTACCCGGACTCACTATTGGTGTTGTTCAGGGTAAGACGTATGATGAACTTGTAAAGTGTTACGAATATATGTCAGCGCATGCAGATTATATTGCAATCTCATTTGACTACTCATGGTATAAGACTATCGGTTACTATAAGACAATCGAGAGACCGCATACAGTTATGGATGTAGACGATAAGGCAAAGTATGATAGTTTGCATAAACAAGATGATCATAGAAAAAATCTAGAGCTTCTAGCTGACGGGCGTCGTAAGTTTATTAATATGCTGATTGAAGATGGTATCTGGAATCATAACAAGCCACATCACTTACTTGGTAACTCACTACCTCAAGAGATGAAGCACTATAAGGATATTAAATCTATCAGATCAGTAGATACATCTAACCCAGTAGTAGCAGGCATTAAAGGTATTCGATATATTAAAGACTATGGTATGACTCAGAAGCCATCTACTATGTTAGCAGATCTTATTGAGCATGAGGTAACTGAGGATGAGAAGTTTGATATAAACTACAACGTACAACAATATAAACAGCTATGCAAGTAAAGAGTAAATGGGTAGCTTTTTTCTCTCAGTCTGGTTCTGAGATAACTAGCTTAATAAAGTTAGGCTATAATCCCGATCTTGTTGTAACGGATAATCTAGAATCCTTCTTATGTTTAGAAGAGTTCTTTAAGGATAAAGGGATTGCGTTTTGGTATAAACCTATTAACTTTAAGAAGAATTATCTTAAGGTTAGATACTATGATGAAATATTACATGAAGATGATGTCGTTACATTGCATGGTTGGTTGAATATTGTACCTGCACAGACGTGTGATGATTATGTTATATATAATGGTCATCCTGGTCATATAATTGATTATCCAGAACTAAAAGGTAAAGATCCACAAGAGCGTGCGTTTAATGATATCAAAAAATATAAGAAGGTTGGTTGCGTATTGCATAGAGTTACAGCAGAAATTGATGATGGTGAAGTTGTAGTTATAGCAGAACAGGATATTAAGTCAGGTATTAAGATAGGCTCTTTACCAGACATGTTTAGTATTTGTAGTAAGCTATCTCTTGTAACATGGGAGTGCTTTTTTAGGAACATCGATATAATATTGGAAACGGATCTTAACTACGATGGAACATTTAAGAATGATCGTGAGAAACGTATACCTATATACTGCTAATGAGTAAATTGCTAATATCATTCTCTGGAGCTCAGAGTACTGGAAAGACGACTCTGCTAAAACGATTACGAAAATGTAATTGGGATATTAACTTTGTGCATGAGGTTACGAGGTTAATTAAGAGAGAGTATGGAGTAGAAATTAATGAGGCTGGTAATGAGATGACGCAATCTCTTATTATTACTGAGCATTTTAAGAATTTACATAAACATAATAAACAAAGTAGAAGCTCTATTTTAGATAGATGTCTACTAGATGGGGTTGTTTATACTAACTATCTTACTAATCACTGTAACTTAGAAGAGTGGTGTTTAGAGCATGCTCTGTATGTTTTTAAAAAGTACGTTAGTCAATACGATGTAATATTTTATACTGATCCTGCAGACGTAAAGTTAGAGGATGATGGTGAACGTAGTATAGATGTAAGCTTTAGAGATGAAATTATATATGGATTTGATAGTTGGATGCGAGCTTCTTCATACTTTAATAGCGATAATCTGATTGTTCTGAGCGGTACTGTAGATGAAAGACTTCAAACTATTAAAGATACTTTATCAGAAAAAGGACTTGACATTAACATCAAATAACATATAATAATAACATGGCATTAAAAGAACTAGATAATTCAAATATTAATAAGCACCTCGGTAAGTCGTCTGAGTATGCTAGTAACTATGACCCGAGCTTACTTGTACGCGAGCCTCGTCAATCTAACAGAACGCATATTAACGTTACAGATGATAACCTACCCTTTATTGGTGGTGACACCTGGAATGGTTATGAGGTAACTGGGCTTACAAATAGTGGGCGACCTGTTGTAGGTGTTGCTAAGTTTGTATACCCTTGTGATAGTAAGTATATTGTAGAGTCGAAGTCGCTTAAACTTTACTTCAACTCATTCTGTATGACTCATCTTGGTGATACTGAAGCCGATGTTTTACGAAGTATAGAAGAGAAAGCGGCAAAAGATCTTAGTGAGTATCTTGAAACTACTGCTGAGGTTAGAGTGTTTTCAAACTTTGAGTCTCTTAATGATCCTACACATGCTATGCGTGAGTGGCATCGTGGTGATACACCCTCAGCTGATAACGTGCAGGGGTATGTTACTTTAGAAGATTATTGTAAGGATGATACTATGGTATTTGACACTTACTCCGAGACTCCGGAGCTACTTGAGGTTATTGATAGTGATAAATCACCACAACTCTTTCATAGTGCATTGTTGAGATCTAGATGTCGAGTAACATCACAACCAGATTCTGGTGATGTGTATATTTACTTTGAGGGTAGTAAGACTGTAACTGAGGAGTCTTTACTTAAGTATCTAGTGTCATTTAGAGATGAGTGCCACTTTCATGAAGAGATTTGTGAGACCATTTATACGAGATTGTTTGAGTTGCTGAAGCCAGATGAGATTGTTGTGCGGTGCTTGTATGCACGTCGTGGTGGTTGGGATATTAACCCTGAGAGAGCCTCAGACGATACTCTACTACATCATACGCTAGGTGATACTCGTGTGGTTCACGTTAAGACTCCAAAGCAGTAATACTTAATATAATATAATTATAAGCCCTATAGAATTAATTCTATAGGGCTTTTTTTATTCTTTGATTAAATAACTTATATGAAGTCCTTTAAGAGATTTTTTACAGAGCAGTTTTATAATGATAGTCTACATCCTAGATTCTGGGACGATCAAAATCAACTTGATCCAGAGGCTAGGGAGACGTTATTAAAGATTGCAAAAGATGTTTCAGAGCAAGCTGGGGTTATGGATTTAATCACAGATATACAGTTAACCGGTTCTCTCGCTAATTATAACTATACAGATTATTCCGATCTAGATGTGCATATGTTATTGGACTTTAAGGATGTTAACTCAGATGAAGAGTTAGTTAAGTCTTCTTTAGACGGTAAACGATTTGT
>Ga0208643_1001084_pt1 | contig 15981 bp, 32 predicted proteins | sample VirMetDEL_Nov_12_FD_184516 | JGI IMG/M metagenome (GOLD analysis project Ga0208643, IMG submission 184516) | Aqueous microbial communities from the Delaware River and Bay under freshwater to marine salinity gradient to study organic matter... | ecosystem: Environmental > Aquatic > Marine >... | reverse complement strand
TGCCTGTTTTGTAGTCTACAATAAATGCGTAGTCGCCATCAACAATTAATAGATCTGCAATACCCCGCACCCATCGATGCTCAGAACCAAAGTCACATGGTAGTTTATCATAAGTCAGCGCCATCTCATGCTCTGGATATTTAATACCGGGAATATCAACTAGCGGATCAACCATTGATTTAAAGCGCTGATAGTTTTTAGGTAAAGGTTTTCCTTCAGCAACGTAATCTTCTAACGCTTTATGCACCTCAGTCCCATATCGCATAGCTTCGTTTTCTTTAACAATATAATTCTTTAGTACACGTATCTCATTATATTGTCTGGGACAGTTCTCGTATTGTTTTAGTGCAGAATAACTCCATGTAAAATCAGCCATCCACTATCTCCACTTCCGATTCGGTTTCTATCCAAACGTGTGCGCCGCAGGATAAAGGCTTGTTAGGACTGTATATTACCCTAGAATCGCCTTTAATGATAACTTCAGAAGCATAAGTATTACTTTTGTACGTCTTTACAGTAAGCACAGGGTCTTCAACCTCGTTCTTACGATTAGATTTTATAACGTGCTGATTAACATGAATGATTGTTTTCATTTTACCAAAAAACTTCTATGTTGTTATTACGTTTAACTACGTGTCCCTGTAGAGTTATTCTATATTCGCAAGGTGAGTATTCTTTTAACCCTGAAATTCTATGAGGAGTTAATCCTGAGTGTAATACTAGGTCTTTCTCTTTATACGGCAAGTGTACAATATTTCCGCGCGTGTCCAGATAGTCCATACCCCCACCGGCACTGGGTAATTCGATAGCTACAGTAAAAGCAGACGCACCTATATCACCTAGACCTAAAGTTTTATGTGGGTAATCCGTGTGCCATTTCCCCGCTATATCTATAAACTTTTCATCAGTAGGAAATATATGAAACCCCGGCAGGGCTAAATCTTGAGCCAAACAAATCTCTTTCCCTAACTCAACAGATAAACACTCCAACACTGTCTCATACAGTCCAGAGAAGTTTCTATAAAGAAGCTCATTCATCCAGACACTTTCCTCGTGATACTCTATTGTGTTGCCATCAAGATAAGCTGACTTGCCCAAAGTATAAAAAGGAAAATCATTAGAGCGACTCTCCCATATAGGTCTTAAAGATAATATTTTTTCTGCAATCGTATCAGTATCGATATTTAAATTATGTTTAAAGTGGTGCATTAGCAATCCCCATAGTTATCTGCATAGTCGCCTTCGCAAGCAATCGGTAGTCCGGTTGCCCATTCAGGTGGTTTACCCATCACATCTAATACAAAGTCCATAGCCACTTTCTTCTCATGCTCTGGCGCTAGACAAATTATCGCATCATGTACTGTCAACGCGGGCCTGTATTTATCATTTATCTCAATCATCTGATCGCCAATAACAATTCTAGCTACTGCCTGCACAATGTTCTCTGTCATCGCACCGCCCCAGATATTAATTTTTCCCCTCCTAGACTTATAGACGTACCCACTTTTATCTTCAGATGTATCATAATGTAAATCAGGATAATATATGTATAAGCCGTTCGGTAACTTAACTCCCTTCGGAGTTATCATCACACACTTATTCTCACCAATGTAATAAGGCTCTAGTTCATTAGGCCAATTAGCCATGTGTTCTAGCGCACGATCACACGCTTCCCAAAAGTTTATAACTTTATAATTTAGTTCCCTGTAAACTTTTACTAAGCGTTTACATTCGTCATCCGATAACACTTGTCCAGGCGGCGATGTCTTTAGCGTGTGCTGAAGTTTTCTCCAACCAGTCCCAAAGCCTAGGCCCAGGGTACAAGTCTTACCAACAAACCTTTCTATGGGATCTGCTTTTGTGATTGTCCTGCCATAGACTTTGCTCGCAAACTCGCAGTATGCATCGCGACCTTCTGCAAACCATGTAGTCACATCTTCTTGACCTGCCAACCATACCAGTACACGAGCCTCGATCTGACTTGAGTCACAGTTAATAACAATCTGCCCGTCAGGCGGTACAATAGATTTCTTGAGAGCTTTCTTTTTAGCGTCACGCGAGGGTAGATTTTGGAAGTTAACTTTTTCTGAGCCTGCCCAACGACCTGTATGCGCACCGTAATAACGTAGAGGAATGGGTAAGAATCCTTTATTTCTTGAGCCTATGTCTATAAACCTTTCAATCCTAGACTCTTCAATCGTTGACTTAGTACCCAGACGCACCGCACATAGTTCTTGAATCAGTGGATCATCATGCTGTTGTAAAGCAATGAAACCTTCATCTGTTTTAGCTAAGGCTGGTGCTTGTTTACCCGTGGTAGGACTTTCTTTCATAGGACACGGAACACCGAGTTCTTCTAGCAGCTCCGCGAATTGTTTATTAGAGGCTAATTTCTTTCTCACTGCTTCATTAGTATCACATTTTAAGCGAGCCATTAGACCTTCTAGCATTAAGGCTTTTTCATCTCGGACTTCCTGTAGGCGTTCAATCAATAGTGCATCGTCTACTTTCAACTGCGGTTGAATAAACATTCTCAGGGTAATATCAATCAACTGATGTTCGGACTCAGGAAACTTAGGAGCGATGATCCCAAACAAATCAAAAGTTATCTGTACATCATTTATACAGTAAGACCTGTAGGCCGACAGTTCACTAGGCGTGAAGTCTTCAAGACGTTTACCTTTTGCATCCAACACTTCTGTGCCTTTTTTACCAAGGTTATAACGCTCGGCTAATGCTTTAAGAGATCCACCTGCATTAGTCCCATGTAATGCACGAGCAATAGATAAAGTATCAAAGTAAAAGGCAGGGGTTATTTTAAATACCCATGCTAAGATTGCACCATCAAATAAAGTGTTATGACACACAAGACCAGACACTCGCCAATCTATATCATCTAGCGCGGCTTGAATCTCTTGATGTGTCCCTGTATGAAAAGTTGTTTTTTCTTCATCATTTATTTTAATAGCTACACCGATCACTTGAAACTCAGGATGGCGTATGTATTCTTCGGTGGTCTGTTTCGTTAGACCGTAGGTACTACTATAGTAAGTTTCAAAATCTAATGTTACTAATTGTTCCATGCTATATCCTCAATAACTACACTAAAAACACTATTTTGGGGGGTTACTAATGCATTACCCCCTACGCTAAAGTCCTCAGAATCGCATTCTGAGAGGTCGTTTTTTACTAAAATTACACTTAATTTCTATTTTCCATCTCATCTCGACAATCTGCGTCACACCATCGTCTTTTATCTGGAACGGGTTCTCTGCACCAAAGACACTTTCCTGTACGGTTTTCAGGTATGACTGCTTTGCTTCTTATCTCTTTAATTTTGGCATCAGAATATCTCTGCACCTGATCGTTAGCGCGATCTATTTCATCAGTCATCACAGCTTCCTGTCGGACAGAATCTACGCATCAACATATCAGCAGTTTCTTCATTTGATAGTTCAGAGATAAGATCTTTTTCTGCAATAGGTTTCGGTTCGGGTTGCACCACAGGTTCTGTTGCGGGTTTTGTTTGTTGCTCCGCTATTATTCCGCGTAGTTTCTGAAGATAGAAATCTGCTTTTGCTAGATCTTTCTCTGGAGTTCCCTTGCGAGAGTATCTCCATACATACTTAATTACTTGAGCTACACATACAGATGTAACACCACACAACCCTTGCGTAGCGGATTCAATTGCATCAATACACTCGACCTTTCCTGCAGTGTAGTGAGACGGGTGATTTACATCATCATTGATTTTTTTCATTATCCTTCTTCCTTTAATTGGTGCTGTTCTAACATAAGATCTATCTGCTCTTGAACAAACGCTTTATCTAAATGAGCTACTAATAAATCATTTTTGCCTTTGTAGCCTAGGTGTTTATATATCCCTGCCAACAAACCGCGTATGCTGTGCGGAGATAGATCCATTTTTCTGGCAATCTCATTGTTATCATTTCCACACAAAATTAAGGTAAACGCTTCGTGTTCTCGTATAGTTAAACAGGATTTTTTCTCGCCCTTGTATTTTCTTCCTACTGTTACATTCATTTTTTAGTATCCTCTACTTTAAATTTACTGATTAACAACTCTAACTCATTGATATTACTCTCGTCAACTACTAAAGCTTGTCCACCGCAATTCTCAATGTCATTAAGATTTTTTAACTGAAGAGCCGTGGGCTTACCGCCATTAGCCTTTGCTTCGATGCCGATAAACCTACCTTGATAGCAGGCGATGATGTCTGGGATCCCAGACGAACCATACCCACCGGTAGACGCATAAAATCTGTAAGCTCCCATCTTATCAAGAATCTTACAGATCTTTACCTTAACCTTTTTCTCTGGAGTCATAACTCTAAGTCTGTAGTGTCTGTCCACACGAATACAGGTGTTTGCTCACCTACATATGCACCTAATGTGTTAAACTCAAAAAATTCATAGGCTTCATCGTAAGCCATGCCATCACGCACCATAAAAATATTAATGCATTTCTCGCACGAATAGACTAACACTTCGCCTTCTGCGCCCCATAACATCGTTGTACCAATTATAGCTTCATCAAGTCCATCTGCTTTTAGCATAATCATTTTCCTTGTTGTCTTTTCTTTCGTAGGGGTTGTTGCGGCACACCATATAATTTCACCATCCATAGGTCTACAATCTTGGTTGCGTGCCAACACAGTTGAGGCGCATGAGGGTACTCCGTAAGAAGCATAGGCAGATTCATTCTCCAGACAGTCCGATTATCGTTACGTCTTCCCACCTTTTTTACCCTTAGTTTATCTTTAGATCTTTTGCTTTTCGAATTTGTCGCCAATTAAATAATCTTAAAAAGGCTTTTACAAAGCCCCGTGCGTTTTCATAGCGTTGAGTATCAGACAGCATGTTAGATATTTCTGCATGTCGTGGGTCATATTTTTTTGTAGGTGTATTATCCATAAGTTTTCTCCTCTTTATTGTAGTTGGTTTACTATGACATCAATCTCAGAGACTTCAAGTTCTTTTTCTTGATCGATAATGAGTTGCTCGGCTTCCTCTTCGGAATAAGCCTCGACAATAATAGGTGTTGAATACTGCACCATTGCACCAACAAACTTTTTAAGTTTTAGCTTTGGTTTAAGAAAAACAACATTATCTTGTACTTTCTTAACTACTTTCTTCATGGTCTTGCTCCTTATCCCCATAATAAACCTGTGAAGCCGCGAACCTTGTAGACTGCGGTTCCCACGCACAATGCTCCTCTGCATATTTTTCTGCTTCGCGTTCTGAATCAGCTTCAACAGTGAGAGGTTGCATTGTTTGTACGATAAATACTCTATACTTTTTAGCCATACTTTTCTCCTTTGTTAGCCGTGCATCACCAGTTTTACCGGTACTGCTGTCGTAACATTACGACACTTAATTACCTTGCATTTTATATATTTCGTTTTTAGTTAACACCAATACATACATTGTAGGAGAAACTTTCCAACCAATATTTTTAAATTCTTTTTGTTCTTCACTAAGATATAGACGAGATATATACATATCAAGTTCTTGAAAGTCTCCATCTTCCTTCATAAAAAACTCTTTTAGAGAATTTATCATTGCAAGTTTGGGTCTAATTTCTTTGGGTGTTGTAGATTTAGTAAACCTTTTAATAAAGCCATTAAATAAATATAACTCATAAGCATTATCAATACAGCTTAAAGCCACAAAATAAACATCATCTATATGAGTAATAGAATAGGGCGACCATTTTATAGTTTCTCTATTCATCTACACGCTCTCAACATTAGGTAATAAAAGCCATGTCATTTTTAACGGAGAAGCAAAAATATTCTTTGTGCGCGTAAAAATTCCTGTAAAATCATCTAACTTACAACTTGTGTATCTATTATTATTACCACCTTCAATCACAAAATAATCTTTGTATAATTCATGCTTTTTTTCTTCTTGTTTTCTTATTTTGTGCATAGTCAGCATAGGTAAAATTTCTTGGTATTTAGAATAGTCTTCGAGTTTTGTATAACGCTTAAAGTTTTTGTATTTAAGCTCTGATTTGTCTCCCCTTATCTTTGCATCTACTGTAAGTGTTTCTATACTGCCGACTACATAACCTTCAGCACTATCTACCCCTATTGCGGTAAACCCAGAACCCAGTCCTTCAGTTATTATATCTTTTAGTTCTTCTACTTTACCCGCATACATTAGTGATTGTTTATAATCATCCCTTATCTTTGCATCTACTTCGGCAGAGGGGGCAACATTATTTATATAACTGTCTATTAAAGAAGGTATATGTTTCTGCAATTGCTCAGTAGTTGCGTCATCTCTCTTGCGCTTTAAGTTCCACATATCCTGACCATCGAGTTCAAACTTATCAGATAAATCCCTATAGCACATATCTAAATTATACCTGCCTTCTAACCAATTAGAACCTTCACTTTCTCCATTATAGGCAGGGAAATTATCTTCCCTTTCATAGCCCTTTATAGCGCGTATAAGTTGAGGGAGTTTTACTGACGTACATAAATCTCTTTCATGATAAGCGCCTCCTCTTTTGTAGTCCTCACAATGCTTAAACACATAAACATCTTTCCACACTTCTTTGTCTTTAACATATGTTAACTTTCGTTCACTTCTAATAAAAGCTATACACTTAGGTATACCATAATCATTAGCCATTACAAAGCCTTCCACGCCCCCACCATCTTCAGCTTGCCTACCCCAATCATCTACCATAACACAGTTAATTACTTTAAGCCCAAAGTGCTTATTCAGTTCTGCTACCAGAGGAAATACTTTACTACCATGTAAATCAGTCTCCAGTGCTTGAGTGTGATTACACTCCATAATATAATTTAATTTACTCATGTTACTTCTCCTCTATTATTTTATAATTTTGTGATCGAATATATTCAAGGGCGTCTTGTTCCATCTCATCAGCTATTTCAGGACTCCACTCCTTAACAGTATCCTTCCACCCTAAACTTTCAGCAAACAGAATTGTTTCCCCGAAAGACTCATATATAAATTTACTCATGTTACTTCTCCTCGACAACTTTGTAACATTTTGCATATCCCAATGTATCAACTTCTCTTATGCCATCACTATTAATGAATGTTGGATAAACGACAAGACGACACTCGCCCGTTTCATCATCTCTACATAAGTTCAAATCCCATACTTGTCCTTCTTCTGTAGTCAAAGAAGTCCAATTATCATTTTGCCAATCAAATTTAGTGCATTTTTTCATTTTTGATTCGTGTCTTAATACTTTCCAAGTTTTACTCATGTTACTTCTCCTCAACATCAAAACTAACTTCACGACCCACGATCTCCCACGAATCTCCTTCTCCCTCAAAGTTAAACCACGGATCTCCTTCTCCAACTTTTTCTATAGCTTCATCACGACTACTTGCCTCAACTTCTATAGCTTTGTGATATACATACTCAGTTACTCGCACTATATACTTACTCATTTTCCTCCTCCCACTCTGATATTGTTTCAAACATATGACCCTTACCAATCGTGGCATAGTCAAACCACCCAAGACATTCACTGACCCCTTCTAAAAAGGCATCCAATTCTCCCTCGGTATTAAAGCGAAAGGTTCTTATTGGGTTGTCATTACCCGAATTTCTTTCGCCCCATGCTATTGTGACTGACGGTTTACTCATCTTCACTCTCCTCTTTTGCCCATTGCTCATAATACTCAGGGTCTCTCATAAATTTTTCTAACCTTTCATGGAGTTCAAAATCTTCTTCGGTCTCCAAGTCTAAGGTGTTCATAAACCTTCGCAGATAATCGTTTTCTCTAATCATGCTTCCTCCTTTTTAGTTCTTTATTCCAATGGTCGTCTCGTTCTTGTTTGTTTTTAAACCACCAACTACCTGCACTTGGGTAAGTATCATCTGCATATCTATAAACAATTTCATAAATATCTTTACTTTGCATTTCGTTGTATAGCTTTTTGGTTATACATTTACATTCAAGCAAATAATCTAAATCTACATCATTTGTATTTTTAGCTTTCATCATATAAACATCATTAATACCTTCATGTTTTTCTAAAAAAATTTCTTTCATGCTTCCTCCTCCTCATCATAAATAAATAGTATTCTTGTATTACCAAATTCATCTGATATTATTTCCCATTTATGTGATGGGCATGTATCTAACCACTCAAAAAATTCTTCTCTACTCATGCTTCCTCCTCGTTAATTATCTCGTGTATTAAGTCCATCAAGTCCTCGCGTATCTGAGCGCACTTCATAAATCCTGCACCATCAACGCCCGTAAACTTTTCAACAATAACTTCTATATCTTCAGTGAGTTCAAGAAACCCCTCACTAGTCAGCGTTAGCTTGTTGTCTACACGACCATCTTCGTCTACATAATGTTCTACATATTTATTACTCATATTATTTCTCCTTTTTACTAAAAACTTCTACTCGCCAAAGCCAATCTTTTAGACCATTAGTCATATCTTCTCCGTCAGTAATTTCTTTGTACTTAGTAGAAACAATTTCATATTTAGTTTCATCTTCATATTGTTGATCTGTTCCACTATGAAAATAATCAATACTTGCCCACTCGTCATAACCCACTTCATAACTTGTATATATTACTTTACTCATACTTTGGAAGCCAAAACCAAAACAGCTGACTCCTCATAAGATAAAATCTTAATTACACTAGTATCAGCGTTGCATTTATGGCACCAATAGGCTAGATCACCGTACTCATCTTGACCTTCAAACAATCTCTTCCTGCCGTTGTGCCAGAACATATTCATATGAAACTGATCCGTACCGCAACAGGTCGTGACTGTGTCTTCGTTTAAGCGTTTAAAAAGTTCCCGTATTTTGTCATCTACTATTTCATAACCCATATTACTTCTCCTCATAGTTTAAAATCTCTCACTCTGAACAACTAATAACCCGCTGCACAGGGAGCTTCAAGTGGCGGTTCTCAGTTGATAGCACCAGAGTCGGAGCTGTTACTTCCCACCGCACATCACACTCCAGATAACCATCAGTAAATACGACCACTGCTTCAGCATTGATATTCTCTTTCACAATGTAATCACTGACGCAAGACAACCTAGTACCACCACCGCCTTTAGGTTTTAGTAGCTTTGCTATGTTACTGTAGTTCTCAACATTAAAAGATTGTTCACCATGCACGTCATAGTCCCACCAGATCACTCGTATCTTCTCAGGCGTAACTGTGTCGCAGATAGCTACCAACTCAGTAGCAAACTCAGTCAACTCTTTCGTGCCAATCGACCCTGATGTATCAATAGCTACCACAAGTTCACCAATAGACTCATTCTCCATAGAGGGCATATAGATGTCATTCGCTATCAAACGCTTATTGAATTTTCTCCATGTGTACTCGTCATTACCTTTAACGCTTGAGGAGATAAACTCTCTCAGTTCAGCTTTCCAATCTACTTTGGGTTTAAGTAACTCATCAATAGATCGCGGTGTCTTACCGCCTAGCTTTCCTGCAAGTATCTGACCTTCTCTCAAAGCATCATCAATCTTCCCAGATAATTCCTTGAGTTCTTGCGGACTCATTTCTTTGGCTTGACCAAAGTCGTGTTCGTCTAACGGCTTTAAGTCGTTCACATTAGTTTGTCCTGCATCGTCATCGTCACCAGTTTTACCGGTACTGCTGTCGTAACCTTGCGACACTTGTTCCTGCTGTTCCTCCTGTTGTTTCTTGAGATCCTTGTAGACCTCGTTGACTGACCAATTGTGATACTTAGCTTCATACAACCCACACTCAGGTAGCTTAATAAAGTTAGAGTCATTATTCGATATAGATACAATAATATCGTTGACCACATAGTCTGCCGCAACATTCATCAGTTGAGGGTTCTCTTCAAACTTCTGCTTAAACCTACCCATATGGTTCAACGCCACATGTAAGTTCTCATGTAAAACTAGGGCAGTTAGTTCAGGGTCGGATAGCCCCTCCATAAACTTTCTCCCATAGCGTTTATTTACTCCGTCTGTATAAGCAGTAGGGCAATTGTCTATCACCTTACTCGTACCCATAAGCACTACCCCAGAGTACAGGGCAGTATCCTTATGTTTCATCAAGGCAATGTGTGCCTTCTTCAACCTAGTTTCTTGTTCCATAACTAATCTCCAAGTAAATATAAAACTACTACTGTCAAAGTAATCAATAAACTACAAAAGCCCATTGGTGTATCAAATGGTATATACATAATTATCTCCTAGAACAGTTCGTGATTTTCGACAGCCCACTTAGCAGTATTAGGATTATTACGTACTAGTCTGACCACTTTCTTATGCTGACACGCCATAGTAAAGAACACCGCTTGCATCTCACTAGAGTTTATCCTATCAAGGTACTTCATAAAGCTAGTCAAATCTGCCTGCGTCTCAATCTTGTCTACCGCTTGAAACATTAGCATAAGTTGTGCAGATATTTGCTCGGGTATATGCGCCCTCTCAGGATCTTTAAGGATACTCTCAAAGGAAGGTAACTCTTTCTCTAGTCGCAGAAAGCTGTTCATATCAGCACTAGCACTCGCACCAATAGTCCCATTCAAAGCACAGATTGTAGCGTTCTCACCTAGCTTGTCGCGGTTCTCCACAATGACAGAACCCTTAGTCAATGATCGTGGCGATACGTAAGATAGTTGATGTCGCTTGGGAGAAAAGATATAAGGGTTGTCTTCTTCGCCCTCATCTAGATAGCTATGTAAGCATCGTGGGAAAGTATGCACAAAGGCACATATCGAAGGACTCACCTTATTCTCGATAGCCCACGGCAACCATGATGTAACATCAGGTTTCTTCATGGGAATGATACACACCCTGTTACCTGCGTGAGCAAGCATACTGTCGCCCACCCCATCTGATTGATTGTTTGATGTGCCGAATACTATCGAGCCTTCGGGTAGCGGTATATCACCCACAGTTCTCTCTAGCATCAGTCGTGTGAAGATAACCTGTAGTAATTTAGGTGCTTTCATAAACTCATCAAGCAGTATTACTTTAGGCTTATCACTAGATAGTTTAAATAATGAACCAACATAGTTCTCCAGCGTGCGAGTCTCGTGGTTCGGTATAGTCATGGCTATATCACTCATATCCTTAACAGGACAGTCAACATAGATGTAGTCGTACCCATCTCCCATGTCTTCTTCGAGCATAGATAGTAGTGATGTCTTACCACAACCTGGCTCGGACTGAATGATTGGCGTAAGTTCTACACCTATCGTGGGTATCAATACCCTTAACTCATCAATTGTTACACTCATTTTACTTCTCCTCATGTGTCGTAAGGTTACGACAGTTGCTTAATTAAACTTCGATAAGATATCATCAATCTCTGTCTTGACTTTATCTCTCATGGCATCACTATCACGCAACAGTTCAGTGGATACTCCACTTAGTGTTTTCTCCAATAACTCCACTGCTTCCCCAAGTCTATCCGACTCGCCTGACTTGACAGGTCGAAAGCCCTTACAGGTATTCACTAACGCTTTTGCTTTGTTGACTGTATTATCATAGATCGCACGCTTCTTAACAGATACATTCCCATGCTCATCTTCGACTTCAATGTCTCCACAGCAGTGAGAGATACTCTCCATCACCTCAACAATACGCGTAGTCTGCTCATCAATAACCCCATGCACAATGTCATTGGCTTGCTCTTGATATTGTTGCTTCAGATCATCAGCTATATCTTCACTAACCTGACACCTAAAGTCATGGCTCGGTACTTCACTTACAATCAGATCTATGCCGAATTTATTAGATATGTCAACAGCTGACGGGTAATCTGAGGCAGAAAAGATGTCCCCATTATTAGCCTTCATTTGTAGGACATAACTCTCATAGTTAGTCAGAAAGGTTAATACCAAACTCTTAAACTCACGCCTATGCTCATCATATTCTTCTTTGAATTTTATAAGGTCAACAGTCGGCAGTAAGTCCTGCGAATTACTCCACCTATAGGTACTTGCCTTTAACCACTTATATATAGACTGACGCTTATTGGCTATTGCTTTATGTTGCCTGTTATTAGCAAACAGATACTTGGTAAATGCCCCAGAGTTTTTGTCTGCAAATTTACTAGCTGTTACCTCATTAGAGATTTGTTTATCTCGCTTGGTAGCAGTCCATACTTTCACATCTACACTCACTAGCATACTTGATGTAGCTAACGACACAATGTGGTCAGGTTTACTTAGTTCAAAATTTAATGTACTCATTTTACTTCTCCTTATTGTTTAATCGATTTCTATAGAACGCTCTATACTCGCAAGCCTATATCCATTGCCATAATTATGTTCTTCCATGTCCTCCTTATCTTCACCGATGCGTAGATATATGGCATCAATATAATCTTCATAGGGTTGAACGCTGTGAAACAACGCCATGTACGAGTCAACATCTTCACTGCCCTCATACCATTTTATATGTGGAAAGTTCATCGTTATCCTACTTTTCTCCTTATCAAGGTTTAGATTATTGCCAAAGCTATCATAAAGACTAGAAGATATCTCTTTCCACGCAAGCTCTGTCTCAGGTTTTACTGCAACCTCTGCTAGAAACATAGCCCACTTTTCCTCCTCTTGAGTGGGTTCATCTAATTTATGAACCTTACGCAGACTCTCATCTACAACCCCGTTACGAAGAAGAGTAAAAGTTCTGTCCTCTTTTGCTTGTATGATGATAGTTACTTCACTACGATACCCCATGATTTTTCTCCTTTGTAAACCAACCACTTTTGTTACACAGACCTTTGAGATCCGCGAGATCACTGATCACAACATAGTTTGATTTGTGCATAGGTACTACAGTGTGTTTAGTTTCTCTCGCCACGCCTTCACCGCATGGCATACAATGTTCGTACCCCGCACGCTTACGCTTGATACTGTAAGTATTTTTACAGCTCTTACACAGCGGTCTGAACCTACCTTTTTTACCTTTCATACTTCCTCCTTAGTTAGTGTCGTAACATTACGACAGTTCAAGATGCTTTGTGCATGACCCAATGAGCCGTGCTTCCATAGTTATCAATCCCTGACATCTCCTTAGTATCTGACGCAATAGCACTCATGTAGTGCTTGGCAAAACTCTGTCGGATAATAAATTGGTGTCTACTCGTGGTGTTGCTATCCTTATCCATGTTCATATACCAACGCTCACAGGTGAAGTCATATATGACTAGCGGAAAGTGATATCCATAGCTGTACACGATATAAAGCGAGGCACCATTCTCAGGGTTCGTATCTTCATGGTGCATACGAGAGAACACACTTGACGCCACTTGCTTTGCACCATATTTGGTATATATTGTCCTCGGTGCTGTACGGAAACTCCTTCTGTTGATAATATATTCGCCTATATCTTTAACAGCGACCTTAGTGGGGGCTTCAGCTAATCTCATGAGTAGATCCCCCAATCTCGCAACTGATGTTTGGCAACGCGGGTATCCGCAAAATTAACTAGCCCAGAATGTTTGTGATGAGTCCATTTTCTGTACTCTTTTTTGACCTCGCATGATTTACGCAAGGGTTTGTTTTTTACAGCGTGCTTTTGATAGTCCATTTGTTTATCCTCAGTTAGTGTCGTAATGTTACGACAGATGTAACGGTATCATTTGATGTCCACGAAAGGACTGTTCATGTGATATCCCCACTCTTCAAAAAATTTAAGTTGCAGTTCTCTTTCTTCCCACGAACTTAAATCTCTCACTTCTTTTATAGCTTCAATTTGAGAAATAACTGATCTCTTTACTTCAACAGGAGGTTTCTCATACTCCCAATTTTTACTTCCGCTATAATGTTTAAGTACCATAAATTCCATTTGTTTATCCTCAGTTAGTGTCGTAACCTTACGACAGATGTAATGGTATAGTAAGATAAACTCTCTTACTACAGTATAGTAAGATATAAGAAACTCTCTTACTATGGTGTCATTATAACCTAACTGTACATATAAGTATGTACTAGGGGTATTTAAACAGGGTGTTTTTGCCGTGGGTCAATAGCTATCAGAAAAACTGGTGACAAGTGTCGTAAGGCTACGACACAGGTATGGCGGGGGTTTGAGACGGGTTCATAAGTTCAAAAAGGCTTAACTTTACTTACGGAACCGTGAACTATACATATTAAGATATGTAAAGAAAGGCTGAAAGCCCCGTATTATCTATATATATATAAATATTATTATTATTATTATTAGTGTTATTTTACATACTTTTTCCTTCGGTTCATGAGTTCATGCCGTTTTGCATTTTGGCTGACTAAAATTTATTTATTCTTCACTGCACAAAAAGGTCTTTTGCTGACCCAAAATCACTACCCCATGTATACTTTTCAAAAAATGAGTGAACCGTGAACTTTGTAGGCGTGGCGTGGGTTTGCGAGTGAACCCAAACATGAACCCACTACCAACCGAAACATGAACTCTACTCACGATCAGTAGAAACTGAGCTACCGGCGAAAAAACTGGTGACAAAAACTGGCGATCAAAAAAAATAAGGGTAAATCATAACTGTACATATTGTTTACTTTACATATACTATGGTAAGAAAGTTTATCTTATCAGACCCAAGGTCATTAGAAACTGGTTACCGGGAGTAAAATTGGTATGTGTCGTAATGTTACGACAGAAAATTTTAGACAAAAAAAAGGCGACCCGTTAAGGTCGCCTAAAGTGTAAAGCTATTTATTATTTACATATTTTTTGCACCGCGTCATTCGCTGTTTTCATAATTTCGCGAATGCTCGCCTTTTGGCTATCTGTCAAATGCTTGTCATTCGTTAATAATATATCTAGCGAATTTTTCAAGATCTCTGTTTTACTTCCGACTGTCGCACGCTCGAATTTTTCAGCATACGTGCGATTAACCACACGCTTGGCTTCCTTGATAGTTTCGCCAAGGTCGAGGGCTTCCGCCTCTTTTTTGAGATCTCGAAATATTCTATTAAACCACTGATCGTGTTTACGTTTGTTGATGCCTTGATGTGTACCTTTAGTCTTACATATTTTCTTGGCTTCCTTAGGCACACAATCGAGGATATCCTCAACAGTAAAGGTAACTAGCCGAGCTTTATTTTTTATCTCTTTAGCCTGTTCAGGCTTTTTATAGACTAGCTTCTCTTTACCTTTCTGATCACTTGGCACGCGCTCATATGTGCCAACCCCATGATTGTTGCGGGTTGCAAAATAGGCTTTAGAAAATGCGGAATAGATATCTTGGATATCCGCGTTATCTTTCAAATACCATTCTTTGTGATTGGCGTTAAGTGCCTCTAAGCTCGCACCTTTCGTGCTATGGGCTTTAGCTATAGCCTCAGCAGTTTTAGTTAAACTAAACTCATTTACTACATTCACTTTATTTAAAGACTTCATAATAACTTCCTTTTTTAATGATCTGTCGTAATGTTACGACAGTTGGCGAAATTGCCGTATAGATCTGTTTGATCTATGCCACCTATTATAAGGGTATAGTATGTAAAGTAAAGGCTTCAGGTATTTAGTATAAAACTGGTTATAAATCAATGACTTAGGGAACCCTACCTACCGGTAACCCCACCAAATAGATTTAGGAGTCCCGCAGTCCATCATACATTGTGAAATGCACAAATGATCTCAGCAAATCCTCAGACCCACCCCCTTACTTTACAAAAGGCAAATCAAAAAAATATTTCGCAAAAATTTGTCAAAACCCAAGGTCGTATGTATACTCCAAGCATAAGCTGCAAATAAATACCAAAGGTGTACAGCGACACATGAATGATAGTAGTCAAAACGTAATTATCCCCTACGTAGAAAATGATATCCCTCTCCCTAAAAATGCTAAAGAAGCATTGCCGAATATGTCTGCTCAAGAAGAACTTACGATGCGAGCACAGACAATAAAGCTAGTCAGTGATTTAGCAGATGAAAACATAGAACCTACTACAGAAAACGTGGAGCACGCAGAAAGTTTGGCAAAAGAA
>Ga0208643_1001083_pt1 | contig 15985 bp, 27 predicted proteins | sample VirMetDEL_Nov_12_FD_184516 | JGI IMG/M metagenome (GOLD analysis project Ga0208643, IMG submission 184516) | Aqueous microbial communities from the Delaware River and Bay under freshwater to marine salinity gradient to study organic matter... | ecosystem: Environmental > Aquatic > Marine >... | reverse complement strand
AACACAAGAATAGACGTCTATAGTGGGGTGGGTTGTCGGTATTCCTGCCCCACACAAAACCGACAAAGGAGACACCGATGCTTAAACTAAAGAAACCTCAATTATCAGATATGGTTTTTGAGAGTAAATTTTCACCTGAGTTAGACTTTTTAGCTGATAAGGGCAAAACATATATCACTATCAAATGTCGTGCAGGAGGTTGGGCTAACCCTGATTTAACAGTAAAACGTGAACAGGTGGTATTATATCAAGAAATGCAAACCCTCAAAGCAACTAAAATGATGGACGATGAGGATAAATACACAAAATTTAAGTTTGATTCCGATAAGGAGGTCGGCAAGAAGTTATTTGAAGCTCTTTATGATACTTGCGTTGTTTCATGGGAGACTAATATACAAAACGATGGCACTAAGATGAAATGCGATAAGGAGCATTTTCTTGAGCTTGCCGATGTAAAGATAAATGAATTGTCCGAGTTTTTTATGGATTGGGCAAAGTACGTTGATGAGTTAGGTAATTTTAGACAGGAAGTCGAAGAGGAAACGGTAAAAAACTAATCGAGGCGCTTCTATGGTCTTTTAAGTACTCTGCAAAGGATGAGGCTTACTTGATGGCAAAGGGCGCAATAGAGGTCAGAAATAAACCTAATCCTCAAAATATGATGTATTGGATTGGATATAACGATTTGAGACAAGGGCGACAAATAGGATATTCTGGGTTTTCCCCTATACCGTTCAGTGAAATTATGTCATATTGCTCTCATATTGGTCTTGATGATCCTATTGAACGCCAAAGTTTTGCTCGTTGCATGATGGCCTTAGATATTACGGAGCGTAATTATTATGACAACATTAAGTCTTAATATCGATGCCAGAGGCGCTCAAAAGGGCGCTAAAGATTTTAAGCGAGCTACCGATCAAGTTAAAACGTCAGCAATGCAAGCCGACAGCGCTGTTGAGCAGATGGGTACAAGCGTTGCTCGAACTAGCCGAGGAATGTCAGGCAGAACGACATTCATATTCCAAAACACTGCAAACCAGTTAGGCGACATCGCGGTACAAGCATCGATGGGAACAAATATGTTCCGAGTGCTTGGTATGCAGTTACCTCAAATCGCAGGAGGCTTTGCGCTTCTTGGCGGCTCTCTCGGAGTTGTTGCTCCTATTTTGGGTGTTATTGCAGCAATTGGTTTTCCGATATTAGCTACAATGACATCTTTCGGTAATTCAGCAGGAAAAGCAGCAGAGGAATTAGATAGAGTAAAAGAAGCTGTTCAAGAGATGAAGGGCTTAGATAAAATAATAAAAAATAATCTAATTATTCCTATTGGGGAAGCAGACGAGAAAGCTCAAAGATTAATACATACTTTAAGAAGGCAAGCATTTGAAGAGGTAGCGCGAGGCCTTACATCATCTATACAAGATATGCTGAATCCATTTTTTGATGATATAGATAAAATTGAGCCTCGACTAAAAAAGGCAAGAGAGCGTGTCAACTCATTATTCGATGTTCCAGAAGGTCAGGAACTGCAAACTAAACTGATTGCTAGATATTTTGAGCGTATGGATGATATGGAGGCAACGCTTAAAGTATCCAAAGATATTACAAATACAGTTATGGATGCGCTAGAAGCGTCAAACAGTGCTTTAGATTTAGCGGATAATTTACTAGCAGCTAGAAACACTCTTGCGGATATGGGCTTAGAAAGTCACGAGGTTGTAAGACAATTTGATAGCATATTAAAACTTAGTGGCCTAAATGACTTAATATTATCCAGAACAGCAGACACTCAAATAAGAATAACAAGAGAGGCTAAGGAAGAGGCTGCGGCTAGAGATAAGATCGTTAAGCGTAACAGAGAAAACTTTATGGTTGAGGCTTCTGTCGCTGTTCAAGAGCAAAGAATTGCAGAACTTAGGGCTGCTTTTGCAAAGAAACAGCAAGAGCTTGATAAAAAAGAACCCCTTAAAAAGACTAGGTCACAAATTAAGCAGCTAACTCCAGAGATAAAGAACTTGAAAACGGCAGTCGATATGATTGGAAGCTCATTTGAGCGTTCCTTTATGAGCGCTGTTACTGGCACAGCATCAATTAAAGATGCTTTCCGATCAATGGCTTCAACCATTATTGCCGAGCTTTTTAGAATATTTGTTGTTAAGCAAATAACAGGTTTTATAACTAATCTAGCAACGAGTGCTTTAGTGGGCGCTCCTCAAGGGCCGACATTATCGGGCGCTCCATTACCTAGATTTGATGGTGGTGGATACACAGGAAACGGCCCTCGAACAGGTGGATTAGATGGTCGCGGTGGCTTTATGGCTATGCTTCACCCGAATGAAACAGTTGTAGATCACTCAAGAGGAAACTCTGGTGGCGAGGTCGTAGTGAATCAAACTATCAACGTGACTACTGGAGTTCAGCAAACCGTCAGAAACGAAATACAAACACTGCTTCCACAGATAGCCGAGGCAAGTAAGTCGGCTGTATTGGATGCTCGGAGAAGGGGTGGCAGCTTTGCCAATGCGTTCTAAATGGCTATAACTTATCCTTTAACACTACCATCGCACACAGGTATTAGAAATATAACGCTCAGAGCAGTTAATACTGTCGGAATGAGTATGTCGCCTTTTACTTATCAGCAACAGGCAGTGGCTCATGCAGGGCAAAGATGGGAAGTAGATGTCACGCTTCCTGCTATGAATAGAGCAGACGCAGAGCAATGGGTTGCTTTTCTCGTTAGCTTACGAGGTAGATTCGGCACGTTTACGCTTGGAGATCCTGTCGGTGCAAGTCCTAGAGGTTCAGCAGGAGGCACTCCACTCGTTAACGGAGCGAGTCAAATAGGCGGCACATTAAATATTGATGGTTGCACAGCCTCGCAAACAGGATGGCTCAAGGCAGGAGATTATATACAGTTAGGATCAGCAGGAAGTGCTACATTGCATAAAGTTCTAGCTGATGTTGATAGTAACGGATCAGGTCAGGTTGCAGTCGATATATGGCCTTATATACGAACTGCTCCAAGCGATAATGCAACTGTTGTTGTGACTAATACAATCGGACGCTTTCGATTGGCTGATGACGAGCAGAATTGGAGCATCAGAGAAACTGCTCTTTATGGCATAACTTTCGGTGGAGTTGAGGCGATCTAATGGCAAGGAACATTGTATCAACCATCGTCAATGCACTTGATGACGCTGAAGTTTCTCCATTTTATGCTGTAGAGCTTTTTTTTGATACTGATACTGTTCGCGTTTGGACGGGATATGGAGATATTACTGTAACTGTATCAAGCGGTGAGACATATAGCGGTGTGGGAGACCTTTTATCAATATCAGATGTAGAAGAAAGTCAGGATATAAGTGCAAAAGGAATTAATCTCACTTTAAGCGGTATTCCATCAAGTTTATTAACTCATGCTTTAAATACTCCTTATCAGGGTAGACTTTGCAATGTTAACTTTGGTTTTATAAATTGGTCGAGTCCTGCAAATCAAAATGGAATGTTAGCTTTTACTGGTTACATGGACACGATGGTCATTGATGAAGGGGCAGAAACATCAACTATAATTACATCTGTTGAGAGCAGATTAATCGATTTAGAGAGACCTAGAAATCGCAGATACACAACTCAAAACCAGAAGCAAAGGCACTCAGGAGATTTAGCATTTGATTTTGTGGAAAGCCTACAAAACCAACGATTGCAATGGGGTGGCGGTGGCTGATGCGTGTTCCAAATTGGGATATAAAGTTAGCTGAGTATGTCAACAGCTTGCGAGATTATCCCTTTGTCTGGGGTGAGCATGATTGTTTTACGTTTATAAATAAGTCGGTAGAAATTATGCGTGGACAAGGCTTTGCAGATGATTGTTTAGGCAATTACACCACCCCGAAATCTGCTTTGTTGCATTATAGACGTAAATTGATGCAGTTAGAATATGACACAATTATAGATATGCTTGATGATCGATTAGACAGATTTAAAGGGCGTTTCCCATCGAGGGGTTTTGTTGTGGGTCGGCCTGTTGATCAAACGATTGGTGTTTTGCCTATTATATTAGGTATTGTTGTCAGTGATTTAGGTGCTTTCTTATGCGATGATGGAATGATATTATTATCATTAGACGAAAATGATTTGTTCTGGAGTGTTGAATAATGGCAGCAGTTTTAATTCCTATTATAACAACCGTAGTCGGAAGCGCTGTCGCGGCAACTGTGATATATTATGTTGGCGCTACTATTGTCACCTCATACGCTATCAATGCTCTTACTAAAAAGGCACAGAAGAAAGCACAAGCCGCAGCCGCATCTGTAATGGCGGCTCAAAAAGGTTATGGAACAAATGTTAATGCTGTCGCTCCTGCTTCTGATCATGCGATTATATACGGTCAGCAGCGTGTCGGTGGTGTAATATTTTATCGTTCAGTTACAGACGATCAGAAATATTTACACACTTTAATCGCGTTGGCAGGGCATGAATGTGAAGAGATTGGCACAGTATACGCTGATAATGTTGCTTTGACATTAGACGGTAATGGTTTTGTTACTAACGATGCTTTCCAAATAAAAGATGATGCAGGAAACGTAGTTAATTCAGCATTACGAATAAATAAACATTTAGGTTCTAGCAGTCAAAGCGCTGACGCTGATTTGGTGTCGGAAGATAGCGCATGGACAGTCAATCACACTGCAAGAGGTGTTGCTTATATTTATATTCGGGCTGAATTTGATACTAGCGTTTTTCCTCAAGGATTGCCGATATTCAGCGCAATCGTAAAAGGTAAGAAAGTATTTGATCCGAGATCTTCAGCAACAGCGTGGTCTGCTAATGCTGCTTTGTGTTTAAGGGATTATTTAATATCAGATTATGGACTTGGTGTTAGCGAAGCAACAGAAATAAACAATACTATATTTTCAGCAGCCGCAAATGTATGCGATGAAAATGTAACTTTATCGGCAGGAGGCACAGAAAAGAGATATACTGTTAACGGATCTTTTGTTACGGCTTTGCCTCCTGATGATGTTATTACTGATCTTGTGGCATCGATGGCAGGAACAATATTCTATAGTCAAGGTCAATGGGGTGTTAAAGCAGGAGAATTTACATCATCTGTTTTGGCGCTTACTGAGGACGATTTAAGAAGCAACTTACAAGTAAATACTCGGAATAGTCGCAGAGATAATTTTAACGCAGTTTCAGGTATGTTCGCAGGGGCAGAGACAGATTATCAGCCTTCAGACTTTCCACCGATTACATCAAGCGTATTTGAAACTGTTGATGGCGGTGAGAGAGTGATTCAAGATATTCCACTACCATTTACTAATACTTCATCAATGGCGCAAAGAATTGCAAAGATTGCTTTATATAAAAATCGCGAACAGCTAACTTTATCTGGCACGTTTGGATTAAGAGCATTACAGCTTCAAATCGGTGATATTATTAGTCTGACAAACACAAGGCTTGGATTTAGTAGTAAAACATTTGAGGTTGCCGATTGGCGGTTTGGAATTAGTCAAGATAAGGCTTTAGAGGTCACTATGACTTTGCGTGAAATAAGTTCAGCCGTTTATGATTGGAGCGCAGAAGAAACAGCATTTGATTTAAATGCAACAACTCTCCCAAGCGCAACTCAAGTTCCTACGGTCGGACTCGGTGTAGATTTTGATTTGCGTGTAGTCAATCAAGCTGCTGTCGGTGTTCTTATTATTGACGTTACAGCTAACGAGCCTTTTGCAGTAGAGTTTGAAGCTCAGTATAAAAGAACAAGCGACACTAATTATATTTCTGTAGGTAAACAGAGAAATGGATTGTTTGAAGTAACTGGATTAGGCGATGATCAATATGATGTAAGAGCTAGAGCTTTTAACTCTTTTGGTGCAGCAGGGCCGTTTACAACAACAGCAGGACAGCAATTAACAGCCTTTGCAAGTCCACCAGATAACGTAACAAACTTCACTGGTAACGTAACAGGCAGCGCATTAAATCTATCTTGGACACCAGTTAGCAATGCAGACTTATCGCATTACAAAGTCAGGTTTTCATCTGAAACATCTGGCGCTAGTTATCAAAATGCAGTTGATATAGTTGATAAGATTGCTCGTCCTGCAAATACGGCTGTCGTTCCTGCTAAGACAGGCACTTATTTCATTAAAGCCGTTGATAAGATTGGCGGTGTTTCGGCAGCGGCTGCAAGTTTCGTTGTGCTAGTTGATCCAAACAATGTCGAGAACTTCAATGCTATTCAAACAATACAAGAAGATCCTGTTTTTGCAGGGGCTAGAAGCAATGTCGTAGTCTTAGAGGATAGTGAGGGCGATTATCTTGCGTTGGATACCGTAGATCAATTTGATAGCGGAACAGGAAACTTTGATGATGGGCTTGGTTTATTTGATGGATTTTCTGGAACGGTGACATCTGGAACATACGATTTTAATACAACGGTTGATTTTGGTGAAGTATATACGAGCCGAATATATCCTAAATTTAAAGTGGATTATTTAGATTATGTTAACGATTTCGACAGTGCCACAGGGCTTTTTGATGCTCGTCTTGGAGATTTTGACGGAGATCCTGCCCAGTTTGACGTAACATCAGCAAGGTTTGAATTGCGCCATACTAACGATGATCCATCAGGTTCACCAACTTATACAGCGTATCAGCCCTTTATCGTTGCAGATATAACAGCCAGAGCGATGCAATTCAGATGCATATTAGAATGTACAAATGGTGCTGCTTCTCCTGCGATTAGGGAATTAAGGGCTGAAATAGATATGCCAGAGCGAACACAATCAGAAGTAGATATAACTTTTACTGGCACAAAGAGCGTAACTTTCCCGACTAAGTTCAAGGGTGTTCCTGCTATTGGATTGTCGTTGGCGAACTTGGCAGATGGTGAGAGATATGTTATTACGAACAAAACCAGAGCAGGATTTGATATAGAAGTATTTTCTGGTGGTAGTACAAGCACAAACTCAGTTACACTTGACTATGTGGCTAAAGGATTTGGTAAGGAGATCGTCTAAATGGCACAACATGACATGAATATAGCTAATCAGGGCTTTCCTGCTACGAGGGCTGATTTAAACAATGCCTTGCAAGCACTGGTTTCAAACTCATCTGGCACATCTGCACCAAGCACAACTTTTGCTAATCAATGGTGGTACGATACAACAAACAATAAACTGTATATTCGAAACGAGGCGAACAATGCTTGGATACAAGTTGCAGTTTTAGATCAGACCAATAACGAATGGCAAATAACAACAGGGCAGATTTCAGCGTCCGATGGTGATGGGCTTGTATTTAAAACGGATGACGGAAACACACGAATAACCTTATCAGACGGTGGTGATGTAACTTTTGCAGATGGTACAGATGTCATTACTGCTTCAGCCGGAACGGATAACGTCCGAATTGGACAGGGTGCAGGAGACAGTATTGCTTCTGGTGGTAATAATAATGTTGTGATTGGTAAGGATGCAGGAACAGCAATAACAACAGGTTCATATAATACGGCCTTGGGGCAGGAAGCCCTTTCAACAAACACCACTGCTAATTATGGAACTGCTGTTGGTTATCAAGCACTGCAAGATAGCACAGGAACTTTAAACACTGCTGTTGGTGCTTTTGCAGCGCATAATAATACAACAGGAGTTGAGAATACAGTTCTTGGTGCAGTTGCTTTTGAGGATAACACATCTGGAAGTTACAACACTGCTATTGGTAGACAAGCACTTACCAACAACACCACCGCAAGCAACAACACAGCGGTTGGCTATCAGGCTGGATATAGCAATACTACTTCTGGCGATAACACATTTGTTGGTTGGCAAGCAGGGTATTCTCGCACTGGTACGGGTAACACAATCGTTGGTCAATACGCTGGTCGTGATGGGACTACTGGTGTAGATAACACATTTATTGGACGTAACTCTGGTTACACAATAACCACAGGCTCTAATAACACCATTCTTGGAATGTACAACGGCAACCAAGGCGGCCTAGACATCCGCACCTCAAGCAACAACATCGTGCTGTCTGATGGAGATGGTGTTCCCTTGGGTTATCGTAAAAGCTCTGATGGAACTTGGGTTTTTGATAACGCAACTAATGCTCAAAACGGTGTTACAGTACGCAACACTGGTACGGGAGGTAACCCATACGCTCTTGGTCTAAACTACCCTAATGTTGCACCAAATAATGACGCGGGTAGATTTTTAACTTGCTCCGATAGTAGTTCCATTAGGCTGAAGATATTTAACAACGGTAACGTGGTAAATCAAAATAATAGTTATGGCGCTGACTCAGACATTAAACTTAAAGAAAACATCGTTGATGCTCCATCACAATGGGATGATATAAAAGCTGTATCCGTTCGTAAATACAGCTTGAAGTCTGACAATCTTGACGAGCCAAATATGTTGGGTGTAATTGCCCAAGAACTTGAATCTTCAGGAATGAATGGTCTTGTAAAAGAAATTGCGGATATAGATAAAGACATGAATGATCTTGGCACTACAACCAAGACCGTCAACTACTCCATCCTCTACATGAAAGCAGTCAAAGCATTACAAGAGGCAATGACTAGGATTGAAACATTAGAAACAAAAGTAGCAGCATTAGAAGGATAAACAAATGGATGAAATAACCGAAGAACAAATCGCACAAAACTACACAGCAATGGGTCACAGCGTTGATCTACTAAACGCAGGGAAACCAGATGACATGGAAGACGATGAGTGGACTGCAACCAAAGCTCGTAACGTAGAGCATTTAGAGTTGATGGTAGCAAAAGACTACTGGACTTCAGAAAGTATGACTGCTGTTAATAAGGCGATAAAGGATCATTCGTAATAATGAACAAACGAAGCGCATCATCAGCCCATGAACGCATAGACGGCTTAGAGAAGCAATTAGTTGCGCTGCAAACTACTGTGGACATTCAAATGCGTGACTTATTCAATAGGGTTAAGAGATTAGAATATATGTATCTTGCCACTTCTGGTTTTATTATTGCCTTATTGCTACGGATAACAGTGGTGGGGTGATGCGATGTCGGATAAGCTACCAAAGGTCAATATATTAACAGCGGCAACGGCGGTAATTGCTACTGTGGGAACAATCAGCGGAGCGATATGGTATGCCTCTGGTCAAGCGTCAATCATTGAAGGATTACAGTCAGATTTAGAAAAGTTGACTGTTGAGAACTCCGCAGTCGATAGGACAAATTTGATTAGAGATGTCGAAGAAAATAGTGACGCGATAGAGTTCATTATTGAATATATTGAGGAAGTCGAAGAAGAAGGTGGCGAAACGATAGATGAAATATACCAAGAGTTCGAAATCGTTTATGATGATATGTCGGGCTTCCTAGTCCAGTTCAATCAGATCGTACAATTACAAGCCCGTATCAAAACCCTCGAAAATACGTTAGAATATCTCACAAGAAGTCCTATTCATTCTGATGGGAGATAAAAAATCGATCCTATTAGTTTATTATCTTCAATCAAATTAGGATTAAGTGCCGGTAAGTCGCTTCATTCTCTTAGCAAGCAAATCGGGCAGTTCTTCGATGCAACTGATGCAGCTAAAAAAACCCTACAGAAAAAAGGTGTATCTGGTCAAAGTTCCTCACAGACTGCTTTCGACAGATGGGCAAAATTAAGAAATGCGGCTGAAGCTGAAGAACAATTAAAGGAATTTATCACTCAGCGATATGGCCGGAGCAAATACTTGGAACTGCTAAAAATAAGGCGAGAAGTGTTAGCGGAAAAAAGGGAAGCTGAAGCACAAGCCAGACGCGATGCAATCCAAAGACAAGAGCTAATGATAACAATAGTCGGCATTATTGTTTTGCTTTTATTTTCTGCGGTAGGTTCGGCGTTGTACTTGGATTATATGGGATGGCTCGACATAAGGGATTATTTTAGATGATTTACGTTCTAATATTCTTGCACTTTGTTAATACTGATCATCTAAAATATTATCAGATAAAATCGTTCAGCGATAAAGAGGCTTGTGAATTAGAACGCGAGAAAAGTAGGGTATTGATTATGCACTCAAGTCAAGAAGTGGTTTGCCTTGAAATTGTTGGAGATTAAACGTGGCGTCTATGCCGTATATACAGATGACTATAAAAAGGTTATTATTATTACTAGGAATTTAAGAATAGCGAGAGGATTTGCATCGTTATGACAGAGTTTAAGAAAGCTGACGTTAATGGTGATGGTGTCATACAGCCCTATGAGTGGGAAAAATTACGCCTCGAAGAACGCAGATTAGAGATTAATGACCGAGATTTGAAGCGCGATGCGGAACGTAGATACACAGGATTTGCACTCGCAGGAATGCTAATTTATCCGTTTATAATTTTATTGGCTAGTGTTCTGGGCTTCGATCAGGCTGCATCGTTAATCACAGATATTGCAAGCGTCTATGTGATTGCTGCTAGTGGAGTTGTTGCTGCGTTTATGGGCTTCAATGCTTACTCTGCTAAGTCAGATAAGAAAACAACTATGAGCGTGGAGGGTGAGAAATGAGCTTAGTTAATACCTTAGTCGGGCCAGTATCGAACATTCTGGATAAGTTCGTTGAGGACAAAGATCAAAAAGCCAAACTTGCACACGAGATTGCAACGATGTCAGATCGACACGCGCAGGAAATCGCGTTGGCACAGATTAGCGTCAACGCAGCGGAAGCTGCAAGTGGAAGCCTTTTTAAGGGTGGGTGGCGTCCTTGCGTTGGTTGGGTCTGTGCTATTGCTTTTTTCTATCACTTTGTTGGTCAGCCTCTTATCATTTTTATCGTTGCGTTAGCAGGGGCAGAAATACCAGATTTGCCAAATTTCGATATGAATACGCTTTTAACTGTTCTTGGAGGTATGCTAGGAATCGGATCGTTGAGAACCTACGAGAAGCAAAAAGGGGTCACTAAATGACATATATGAAAGATATTGTTGTTTTGGTGATGGCGGTCGGCCTTATGTCCATTCTGGGGCTTATCATTTACGATGAGTTTGCAATGGCAAATGAGCATGGTGGTGAGCTAGACGAAAACATTATAGGATTATTACAGATGTCGTTGACAGGTATCATTGGCGTTGTCGGTGGATACGTTGGCGGCAAATCTTAGAAAGGGAAAGAAATGAGAGATATTGACGAAATAATTATACACGCAACTGCAACCAATCCGAGTTGGATGGCAGATAAACCTGTCGAAGATGTGGTTACTGAGATCCGTAGATGGCACGTTGAGGAACGAAAGTGGTCTGATATAGGTTACCATGCCGTAATTCATAGAGATGGCTCAGTGGGCTTTGGACGGCCTGTCGAGCGATCTGGCGCTCACGTTGGCGGTAGAAACAAGACAACTATCGGTATTAGTTTGGTCGGTGGTCGAGGTGGAATAGCTGATGGAGAGTTCTCTGATAGCTTTACTCCAGAGCAGGAGTCGGCACTTAGGAATCTTATCGAGGATTATAAAACTCAGTTTCCTAGCATCAAAGCAGTGACAGGTCATAATGAGTATGCGTCAAAAGCCTGCCCCTGTTTTAGCGTTAAGGCTTGGCTCTAATTACCAAGGTCTTAGTTTGGGTGATACTGTGCGTGAAGCAACCTCGCTGACGTCACAGTAACCCTCTTGTGCGTTGATTTGATCGTAGAGCGTATTATTGTTCATTAGTACGCTCCAACAATCTTCCTCGCTAGAAAACCAAATACTGACATACATCATATTATCGAGGACTGTGTAGCCAAGCGTCAAAAGCGTCCAGTAATCCATTAGATTTGATTCCTGCTATATTCGAGTCCTTTAACTCTTTTGTTTTTACTCGGTATTAATACAACCTCATCACGAGGTAACTTATATCGATAGATCGTGTCTTGAACTGTCGAAAGCTGTAAATCGAGTATGTCAGCTATTTGATAAGCGTTTAATTTGTTCTGTATCATTTTATTAATCATTCTGACGCGAGGAGTGGCTTGTATAGAGTCTTTGCGCCTGTGTTTGTTTGCTTCATCCTTATTCCTTTGAACTGCCATAGACGAGGCTAATATCTTGTTCTCCTTCGATCTGGCGTTTAGCTTTTTATGTCCTTTGGTTATTTCCTGCATCAATTGACCAATTTCTTTTTCGGTTGGCCTTCTGCCTAATTCTTTCGCTAGTGTTAAAAGATGGTTAACAGTCATACTTTCACTCCTTTTTTTCTTAGTTCCCTATTAAAATCTTCTAGCTCTTTCTTTGCGTAATAATATTCTTGCGTTGATCCTTTTTTAGCGTCAGCCGTAAATCTTACTCGGCTTGTACGGTCTAGCTGTTGAATCAGCCTTCTTCGTTCCCCTATCTGGAAGGGTGTTAGTTGCTCGTTGCCCATTTGAATTATCCCTGTTCTTATATTGACACATACGGCGCATTGTAGCGCATCCGTAACAATCACAATCTAGTTTTTGCTCTGGATCATCTTCGTAAAAATATGGATGTTCCAAAGGTTTCATTGCATCACCATAAAGCTGTCTATGTTTAAAGCTGCTATGATTAAAACGATAACCATTAGCGCGAAAATTATTCTGTCCTGCCAATCAATCATAAGTCTCTCTCCTTCCATTCATCGTAAGCGTAATCAAAATCGCTGATCTCGGCCTCATATAATGCCTCATCTACTTTTCTCTCGTGATGCTTCTCAATGTGGTCTGTTAGTTTTTTACTTAACTCTCGTTCCTTTTTGGTTTCTGGGTTTGTCCACCAATACTCTTTGTTCTCAATGCATTTGTCGCTATCAACATCGGCTGTTATGCAGATCGTTAGCTCAACGCCTTTGACCTCAATCTCTATGTCTGCTTGTACGTTACTCATATCTCACTCCTTTCGGTGGGGCTTAAAGCCCCGATAATGCGATGATTGCGCCAGAAATAATTTCTTCTTTTGCGTGTATTTCTGAAGTTGATAATCCACCTTTTTCTAATTCTGCTTCAGCTTTTTCTTTAGTCTCTACTAGGTATTCTTTTAATTCTTGGTCTGTCATTTTGTTTTTCCTTTTTGCTATATGTAATAGATAAAGGCAAAAAACGTAAACTTCAAGTATAATATTAGTAAAGATAAAATGACGTAGCGTCACTAAATCTACGAGTATTCAAACGCTTTATCTGCAAGCAATCCCTCACCTCCTGATATGACGTATGACTTTACAAACTCTCGAAATGTTTCTGTTCCGTCATCAAATCTCACTAAGTATCCCTTTAATGATTTTACCTCATGCTCGTTTAGTTCGATTGTATGTTCAATTCTAATTTTCATTATACTTCTCCTCTAAATGATTGTGCTGATCCGTTTGGTTCAGCTTTTCTGTTTTCCGTATCAACGAACCGTGTTCCCCATCCAAAAGGAACATGGGCATCCTCCGGTAGTACAATCAGATGGTACTGGTTCGCAGTGTTTACCATCCGACTCTCGGCAGGAAACATTTGTATCGCATCACAATTTACTCCCACCAATCTGTTTTTGATCGTTTGCATATCCTGCCAGTTATTAACTGGTCGCTTGTCTCTTCGTTTGATCGAGAGCCAAGTGCATCGGCCTTTGAGTTCCTCAACGTGAACTAAGTCATCGGCATCCTCGTTTCGGTAAACAGCAACCTGATAAATGTCGTTCACATAAATCTCTGCGTAGATGTCTTTATGCAATCCCATCTTTGCCTGTTCGATAGTCATGTGAGGGAAGGCCTTAACAACCTTCTCAGCCTCTTTGATTAGCTGTTCCTCTGATCTTGGAGTCACGCTTGTCTTAACAAGCGCTCCTCCTTTCGGGTTAATCTGTGACATCAAGCTACTCCTTACACTTCGTTCAGTTTGATGCAGTGTTCTAATACTCTGCGTCTTTCGTTTTGCGACAGCTTGGATATTACAGCCATCACATTATGAGCATTGGTTCGTACTTGATCCTTCGTAAATTTATACTCGCGTGTTTTTGGCAGTTCCTTGGTTAGACCAAGTTTAGCCAAAGTCTCTGGGTGTAAATCAGTTATGTTCATATCTCACTCCTTTTTGTTGGAGGGGCTTACGCCCCTGCTAAAAATACTTTTCCATTACCGTTCCAGTAGATCGAATCTTCAAACGGCTTTTCATCACCATTTTCATAAGTTACTTGGCGGCATTGAAAGCTGTTTTGATCGAATGGATTATGAAAATGTAACTTTTCATAAATTACTTTTGAAGTCGGGCATTTTTTAAAATACTTTCCGTTTTCAATGTCTTTTACTTTTATCATTTTGATTCTCCTTTTTGTTGGAGGGGCTTATGCCCCTATAGTTTTCCTTGCTCTCTTGTATATTGCATCATTGCTTTTTCAATTTTGGCTACCAATGGATTGCTAGGGTACATCATAAAACCAGTTTTTTCGCTAATAACATTGCAAACTGCTGCTCCGTTATCACCAACCCAAACTTTGCCGCGATAGTCGGTTCTGTGAAACTTGCAACGAAAATGATATTCTGTTGCTTTGCTAACTCTGTTCGCTTCAAATTTGGTTACTTCCTTTAACATTTTGATTTTCCTTTCTGCTTATATGTAAACTTTACCACTATAAAACGTAAAGCTCAAGTATTAATTTAGTAAATAACGTAACGTAACTTTACAAAAAAGACTGTTTACATTTACAATTTTATATGCTATTGTTTACATACGAGTAAATTTTTACTTGTACGTTATTTGACAATTTAGCAAAAAGGAAAAGTTATGACTAAGAAAAGTAATGACTGGTATCTAGCACTTGTTTTTATTAGTTCGGGAAATGCCCATGCTGTGAGACAAGGAAAAGTAACGGCAGTTGTTGATGTTCTTAAAGAGGTTCAAAGTAGCTTTGGAACTTACTGGAACTTAGACAACAAATGGATAGACGTTAATTTATATGATGCTTCTAAACATGAAAACTTTACTTGGACGCAATCAGGAGTTTGGGGTTACGAAACTGACATCAATAAAAAAGAATGCCTTTTCGATGCAGGGTTAAGATTACCAAACTTAGAAGTTCAGCTTCCTAAGTTAAGAAAAAATGGCTCAGTATGGGGGCGTTCATATACCGATAAACTTGTTAAGGCTGTTCATAAAGCATACATTGCAGCTGACGAAAAACAGAGTGAATCTAAGAAAGGCAAAAGAGTTGACGCTCTAGCTGAAATGCTAAGATTTTAAAAATAGTTAGCCCCTTCGGGGGCTATCTGTTATTCTATGCGTTATGGAATTAATTAAAGTAGAAATAGAAGTATCTGGTCAGCCAAGAGGCAAAGGCAGACCGCGATTCACTCGCAATGGTCATACCTATACGGATGCAAAGACTAAAGAATATGAGAAGCGTATTCATGCGGCTGCTTGGCAAAAGATGCGAGAGCTAAAGCTAAAGCCTATCGGCAAGTTCTGCCATTTAGAATTAATTGCCTTTATGGAGATCCCCACTTCATGGTCGAAGGTTAAACAGATAGAAGCTGAGTTTGGTGCAATCAAACCGATAACAAAACCAGATTTAGATAATATTATAAAAGCAGCCAAAGATGGTATCTCAGGCTTAGACGGCATCATCCTCGATGATAAACAGGTAACGAGCATCAACGCTAAGAAGGTTTATTGCCATCCAGAGCGAGGGCCAGTCCTTTATATCTGTGTATCTTGGACTGAATAAGAGTAATCAGCGCCATACAACTCGCGCCATTTCTTTTTATTATCGTGTATTGCAACGGCCTTTGATTTATCCCAGAGTGCTTGATGATGTCCATCACATAAGGGTATGGCTGCGAGATCACTCGTTTTTCGTGTGCCATACCTGTCGTGAATAGGATGATGGGCTGTTGTTGGTGATTGCTGAACCATTCCAAACCTCTGACAAACGCAACAAGGCATCGCTCGGATCTTATCGAGATATTTAGCGTTCTTTTTCGCTTTAGGCTTTTTAAGTCCTGTCGGTGGTCTATTTGCTAGATTGGTCAACTGGATCGTATCCT